>FUFK010043102.1_pt1 | contig 23257 bp, 37 predicted proteins | sample 1021851 | NCBI WGS metagenome assembly FUFK01 (sample SAMEA51879418, study PRJEB19060) | metagenome | reverse complement strand
GCTGCTGCAGGTCAGGTGGATCCATATATTCCAGATGAGGGAATACGTTTCAAGGACGGTGCATATATTGACATAGGTGCTGGGTATACCAGTGTCTCAATTTTCTTTGATGGGTAATGGCTAAAGATAAGCAACCACCAAGAACAAAAAAATATTTCCGCCCCACTAAAAAAGGGGCGGGAATGACTAAGGCTGGAGTCGCCAAATATAGACGTGACAATCCAGGTTCTAAATTAAAAACCGCTGTTACAGGTAAAGTAAAACCTGGTAGTAAAGCAGCGAAAAGAAGAAAATCATTCTGTGCTAGAAGTGCAGGACAAATGAAAAAATTTCCTAAGGCAGCAAAAGATCCTAATTCAAGACTAAGACAAGCAAGAAGACGCTGGAGGTGCTAATTGTTTAAAGGCTATATATATCTAGTTTGTGCTTTTCTATCTCTTTGTTTTATATTTTTTTCAATACAAAATTCATGGGGCGAAACTAACACTGTGTCCAGCACGGTAGTTAACAATACGCCGCCAACAGCAAATGCACCGGTAGTCCCTAATTCTAATAGTGATATATGTAAGGTTGGTATTGGAGGAGCAGTTCAAAATAATGTGTTAGGTATTGCTACAGGTGTTCTTGTAGACGATGAGCTATGTCAGCTTCTCAAGCTATCCCGCAGCCAGTTTGCTTACGGCATGAAAGTTTCGGCGGTAGCCCTGTTGTGTCAGGACCCACGTGTCTGGACGAGTATGCAAGACGCGGGGACTCCGTGTCCAGTCAACGGGCTTATTGGCCAAGAGGCAGCTGATTACTGGGCAGAGCATCCTCATTTAATTCCAGACGGCAGTAGATACAAACCAGAATACATTGCCGCCAATAAACCAGAACCAAAGGAGTTTAGCGATGCGCAAAACGTTGCTATGTTTAAAACTTTTTTCCTTATTACTACTGGCCTCCTTTTATTCTAGGGCTGACTGTTTACCTGACGCTACAGGTAAAAATTTTACAGGTCTTTGCACTCCAGGTGTAATTATCACAGAAGAAGAAAACATTGTTGTCACTGAAGAAGACAAAGGCACAGAGATAGTTACAACTACCACCACAACAACCACGACCACTACCACAACTGTTACTAACGAGGACTCAGGTAATATATTAGATAGTAATAATGGCTATGTGACTTCTGTTGATGATGGTAATATGAATATTGATTGGGGTGGGCAAGGTCCCGCCACCATGCCTAGTGGCAACACATGTGGAGAATTAGGCACTGATAAATGTGCACAGATCACAGGATCTGGCAATAACACATCAACGATGGGTGTCTCCGGTATGGGCACAACTTTTATTATCAATAATATTAATATTTCTGATTTAGAAATAGATAAGGGTGGTGAGGTAAGGTACTCAATTGAAGTCGAAAAACGAGATGCTCAAGATAGAATATACATGCACATTACAGGACGTAATGGATCTAACACAGTCTTCCAAGGTACCGATATATTATCTGAATCTGGCATAGCTTCAGGTTACCAATCATATACTGGGTCTTTCGATTTTACTGGTGTTATAAATAGAATAACTGTTGAGGTAGGTGGTCGAGATATTAATCTAGCAATAGGCCCTTTGTTTGATGATGTTACAGTAAACGTTTTCTACAATGTAATAAACACAATTATTACTCAACAAATAACTACTATGGAGGAAATACTATATTTAGATATTTTTGATCCTATTGAATTAGATTTTGTTGAGGAGGTTTTTGAGTTTAATGACGTAAATATGAGTGATGGTGAGATAGAGTTTGTGCCTATTGAAGCACCTGTAGAGGAGATTACGGTCGCTAGTGTTGAATTAGAAATAGCTGAGATTGAAATTAATTTACCCGAGCCTGAGGTCGAAATTGTTGAGGTTGAGACTGAGATAGAACTAGAAATTGAGATGGAGATGGAAGAGGTTGTGCTTGTAGAGGCTGAGCCAGAAGAAGAGGTTATCGAAGAATCTCAAGAAGAATCACAGGAATCAGAACCAGAGCAACCACAAACACCACAAAAAGAAGAAGATCCAAAAGAAACGGTAGAAGAAGAGAAACCATCAGAACCTAAGGTATCAAAGAAAGAAAAGGCTGCCACTAAAATAGTTAAGAAGATAGATGACAAGGCAAGATATGATGATGCTGCTCAGACTAAAACTTTAATTGTCATGCAAATATTAGGTAATACTAAAACCTTTTTTGACACACAGTCTTACATGCAAGATACAAATGTTGACGACTATTTAAACAAGACAATAGAAGATCAGTATGGTATGCTGTTTGACATGGCTCAAAATAATACACTTCAGGAGATGATAGATGCCCAGTATTGAGTATTCAGGACTTAAGGTATCTGGAGGCAAGGTCTTTGCTATCTTTACTTTATTGGGTGCATTAGGTGGTGCTGCATGGACCGGCTTTACTTTTTATCAGGATTACCTGGATATGAAGGAAAAGATAACTCTCTACACTGAGCCGGATCTGTCTCAATATGATGAAGGCATGGCTGTATTAAAATCAGAGATAGATATGATATTGCAAGAAATAACTATAATTAGTGACGTAGCACGTGATATGCGTTCTGATATGAAAGCCGATTTACGTCAAATGAATGGTGACATTAGACACATAACAGAGATTGTAAATGACGTAGAAGATAGACAAAAAGAAGATGCAAGAGAGCTTCTTGATGAGATGAAATTATTAGAAGAAAGCCTTGACTTAAAGATTAATAAGGCTTTAAATAATCCTTTAAACAGTATGTCAGCTAAATCAAAATAGGAGGTTATTATGTGCGATTGTAAAACAGATGAGGATTGCGTATGTCGATTAAGATAGAGATGAAGACAGTTTTGCCTTATGTTGTGCTGATTGCAACAATCGGCATGACATGGGGTATGTGGTCTGAACGCCTTAATGCAGTAGAAAAGAAAGCTGACAGTGTTGCACAAATGCAACAAGATATTGCAATTATAAAATCTAAAATACTGGACATGGATGATAGAGTTGCATGGATAGAAGAGTTTCTTATTAAAACATCTGATTATTAATGGCTATATCAAGATCACAAATGAGGCAACAGGTATCTAAACCAGGTATGAAAAAAATAAAAAAAGTAGCTTCTGCTTTGAAAAAAGCTTCAAAAAAACACGCAGCACAAGCAAAAAAATTACAAGGTGCACTTAATGGCAGACCCAAAAAAAGGAACAGGAAAAAAACCTAAAGGCTCTGGAAGGAGATTATATACAGATGAAAATCCTAAAGATACTGTCCGTATTAAATTTGCTACGCCCACGGATGCGAGAAAAACGGTCGCAAAGGTTAAAAGAATTAAAAAGCCGTTTGCTAGGAAAATCCAAATCTTAACAGTAGGTGAACAACGTGCTAAAGTTATGGGTAAAACACAAGTTGCTAATATATTCAAAAAAGGTAAGATGAGTATAAGGAGAACTAGAAAAAAATGACAAAACTATGTCCTAGAGGTAAAGCAGCAGCTAAAAGAAAGTTTAAGGTGTACCCTAGCGCCTATGCAAATGCTTATGCATCTAAAATCTGTGCAGGTAAAATTAAAGACCCAAGCGGCGTAAAACGTAAAGATTTCAAAGGACCTAAACGTAACACAGGGGGCATATCTATTTCTCAACAACGTAAGCAGGTTTCTGCTGATCGTAAAGCAAGAGGCGGTACTAAGGGACTTAGAATGGTCGCTGCTGGTTGTGGTATGGTCGCTAATAATAGAAGAAAAAAGACTAAACTACTTACAAGAGCAGCTTAGGAGGTAATCATGCTAGATTCAATAAAAAGTAAATGGAATGCTCTAAACAAAAAAGGCAAAATGATTGTCGTTGTTGTTGGAGTCGTTGCAGTATACGCAATATCACAGATAGTTTAACATGTCTGGCCACAAAGGATTAGCGAAGTGGTTCAAACAGGATTGGAGAGACATCAGCTCGAAAAGAAAAGATGGCAGCTTCGCTAAATGTGGTAGAACGAAACAAAAAAAAGACGCTAAACGAAAATATCCAAAATGTGTCCCCGCAGCAAAAGCTGCACGCATGACTAAGGGGCAAATCAAATCAGCAGTTTCAAGGAAAAGAGCCGCAGGTAATGTAGGCCCTAAACCCACAAACGTAAAAACAATTGTCAAGAAAAAAACACGCAGAAAAAATAAAGCTTGATGTAATTGATTGGTCTAAGCAAGTCTTAGAACCTATGAATAAACATTTAGGATTTCCAGCGTGTCCGTTTGCAGCAAAGTGGCGAAAAGACGGTAAGCTAAGAATAGAGGTAAGATCTGATAAATCTAAATATGAAAAACACCTGACAGCATTACTTAAAGATTGGAACAAAAAGAAACATGATATTGTTATCTTTTGTGACCCTTATTATGATCAATATAGTTTAGAACAATTTCAAGAAAAAATAGATTTTTACAATAAAACTTATAATAGAAGAGATGTATATTTTATGGGGTTTCATCCTGATAATCCTGCTTCTGTAGAAGAACAAGAGTTTTTAGTAGAACCTACTGATGACACTACATATGATAATCCCATACCATACTCTATGATGCTAATACAAAAGTTTAAACAGCTTTACGAAGCAAGTTGCAAACTACATAAGATAGGTTATTATAAAAAATGGCCTCCTGAATACTATGAGGAGGTAGTTGCAACAAGGCAAAAGACATATGAACGGTTATTTAAAAAAGGAGTAACATCATGATGGGAGCAAAAAAAATGCCTGGAATGGGCATGATGGGTGGCGGTAAAAAGAAAAACGTCATGAAAAAAGGCGGCAAGAAAAAGAATGTCGTCAAAAAAGCAAAAAAACGTGGCGCAGTAAAAAAGCGTGGCGGTGGCATGAAGCCAAAGATGTAATATGGCTACCTCGAATACCACCACTTTTAATCTTTCTTTTGATAGCATCATTGAACGTGCTTACGCTCGTTGTGGTAAGTCTATGAGAACAGGTTATGAACTGCAAGCAGCAAGGGATAATTTAAACTTGCTGTTTTCAGAGTGGGGTAATCGGGGTATTCATTTATGGAAAGTAAAAAANCATACACAAAATCTTACTGCAGGCACTACAACATATACAGCNCCATCAGATGCATCTGACGTTTTAGANTTAGTTTTTAGAAAGATTAGTGGTAATACAACAACAGATACTAGCATGACAAAGATATCTAGATCTGAATATGAGAATGTACCTAATAAATTTGAACAAGGACAACCAAGTCAATACTTTGTTCAGAGAAATTTATCTAACGTTGAAATAAATCTTTATCAAACACCTAATGAAACAGACACACAAATAAATTATTTTTATGTTGGTAGAATAGAAGACGTGGGTGCTTACACAAATGAGCCAGACGCACCTTTTAGATTTTTACCCTGCACTGTAGCAGGATTAGCTTACTATCTTGGACAAGAGATAGCACCAGAAAGATCACAAGAATTAGAAAGAAGATATGAGGCAGAATTACAAAGAGCATTGACAGAAGATAGTCAATCAACTTCTGTAAACATTGTGCCTAGAAGTTTTTACGTGGGGTAATAAATGACCTTTGCAAACGGTAATCGTGCTATAGCTTTATGTGATAGATGTGGACAACAATATAAATACCTACAACTAAGACAAGAATGGAATGGCCTTTTTACTTGCCCAGATTGTTTCGAACCTAAACACCCACAGTTAGATCCAGGACATCATCCAGCTGACGCAATTGCACTTAGAGATCCTAGACCAGCAAGACAAGAGCCCGTGACAGTTTTTGTAGGTGCGCCTGGTGATTCAGCTTTTGAATCAGACGGAATGGTGCCGTCTACCCAAAGCACAGAGTTGCTTATTGGATCAAGTATTGGTACAGTGACCGTGGTGATATCATGAATTATTCTGAACTTTTAGATAACGTTAGAAATTATACAGAGGTTACCTCCGATGTTTTATCTAATTCTGTAGTTAATGTTTTTATCACTAATATAGAAAATCAAATAGATAGACTTTTAGATTCAGATTCACAAAGAAGATATGCAACATCGGCATTTATAGCTAATAATTCCTTTCTAGATGTATCAGGCCCTGAGGGCGGTTTTAGATTTGCAAGAGGTTTACAATTGCATAAATCAGACGGTACAATAGAGTGGTTAGAGCAAGTAGACACAACATTCATTGATGAATTTGCAGTTCAAAGATCAACATCAAATACAAGTTTTAATGGTGAGCCTAAGTATTGGGCTAATTGGGACTCTAATACATTAATAGTGGCACCTACTCCAAATGCAGCTTACACGGTTGAACTTTGGTACTCTGAGACTCCAGAGAGATTAGGTAACGGTTCAGGTTCAACATCTACGACAACTTTTGTTTCTAATAATGCACCAGAGGTTCTGCTTTACGGTGTAGTGTCAGAGGCGTATTCATACTTGAAAAATACACAAGATATGCAATTATACACACAGAAGTTCCAAACAGCTCTTCAGGCTTTTGCTAATGAGCAAATGGGACGTAAACGAAGAGATGAGTATACTGATGGCGTGCTTAGAGTACCATTACCATCAGCAGACCCAAAAGCCTAAGGAGGGCATAAAATATGGCAATAAACCAAGCAGTCTGTGCTTCCTTTAAACAGGAGTTGCTAGCGGGGGATCATGATATTGATAATGATACAATAAATCTTGCTCTCTACACAAGCTCTGCAACATTAAACGGAAACACTACAGCGTTTTCAGCTACTAATGAAGTTGGAAACTCAGGAACCTATACTAGTGGTGGGGCAACTTTAACAAGTGCAACCATTGGCTTAACCAAAACAAGCGCAACAGCATCAACAGCATTTGTTGATTTTGCAAACGTAAGTTTTACTTCAGCAACAATTTCTGCTCAAGCAGCTTTGATTTACAATAGATCATCAAGTAATACAAATGCAGCTATTGCAGTTTTAGATTTTGGTAGTGTAAAGACATCAACAAACGGTACATTCACAATCGCATTCCCAACTAACGATGCTTCAAGTGCTATATTAAGACTATCTTAATATAGGAGGTCATTACCATGGCAGATGCTTGGAATGAGGGCACGTGGGGACAAGGCTTCTGGGGACAACAGAGTTCTATTACTGTAACTCTTACAGGCGTTTCGTCAACCACAGCGTTAGGTACAACATCAGTAACTGCTGATGTTTCTGTACCGCCCTCACCAGTAACACTTACATCTACTTTAGGAACTGCAACAGGTGAACCTGAAAACGTAGTATCTCCTACTGGTGTTTCTTTTGAAACGCAATTATCCGGTGCATTAGCCATTGAAGAAGGCGCAGGCGTAGTGCTTGGCAGTCTATCCATGAGCTTTGCTACAGGTGATGAAGCAGGGTCAGGCACAGTTGATGCAGGTTGGGGCAGAGGATCATGGGGATCTTTTGCTTGGAACGAAAACATAGAATTTATAACTAACGTAAGTGGACTTTCAATGTCCACATCTTTAGGAACTACAACACAAGAAGTAGGAACAGGTGTTATTGTAAGTCCAACAGGATTGTCAATGACTTCCTCTGCAGGCTCATTAGAAGTTTCTGAAGCCACTGCTTTAATAAATCCAACAGCGTTAACTATTGGAGCAGCATTATCTGGTGTTACTGTTTCAGGTGAGGGTAGTGTTGGAGTTATTGCGCCGTCAGATCAACTTGATTTTGCCATTGGTACACCTGTAATAGATATATTTACACAAATAGACCCTGTCGGTGTTTCTGCAACAACATCACTAGGAACTGCTGTAGCAGAAGCTGACGCATTAGTTACATTAAGTGGTTTATCAAGCAGTTTCTCATTAGGCACAGAAACTGTGGAGGTTGGAACAGGTGTTATTGTAACTCTTTCAACTGTGGCATTAACTTTCGCTGAAGGCACAGAAACAGCTACAGGCACAGCAGTAGTTGATATTACTGGATTAAGCATGTCAATTGATGTTAGCGATACATTTAGCACTCCTTGGGCTAATGTCGTTACGGGAGCAAGTAATACTTGGACAGAGGTAAACGCAGCATAAAAAGTGTTGCCACAATAATAAAAAAAGATATATTTTAGAAAGGTATAATCATGGCAAGTACATACACAGAACGTTTTAAACTCGAAAAAATGGAGACTGGCGCAAACGCCAATACCTGGGGTAATAGAACTAACAACAATTTAGACGTGGTTGACGCTTTTGGTGGCGGATATATTTCTAAATCTGTTGCAGGTTCTGCTGATGTTACGCTAACCACAGGTAATGCAGACGCTACGACTGAATCTGCTAATAAAGTCATTGAGTTAACCGGTGCACTTACAGGTGATATAAAAGTATTAGTGCCTGCCGTTGAAAATGAATATGTATTTTTTAATAATACCACAGGTTCACAAACCTTAACTATCGCTGCTACTGGTCATACAGCAAACGGTATTGCTATAGCACAAGGAGCGTATTCACATGTTTATTGTGAGGGCTCTGCTAATTTTGGTATTAAAAATGCAGTCGATAAATTAGGTGCAACAACTTTCAAAGGAGATGTTACAGGCGGAGGCGGCAATATTATTTTAAGAACAAATGGTGCTGTAACTGCTACAACATTCATAGGTAGTGGATCAAACCTTACTGGTGTAGAACCTTTTCCTTCTGGAACAAAACAAGTTTTTTATCAAGCATCTGCGCCTACAGGTTGGACACAAGACACTGCCACTGCATTAGGTAATGCAGCCATGCGTGTTGTTGTAGGCACTGGTGGTGGCACAGGTGGTAGTGATACTTTTCAAACAACATTTGGTAGTTCAAGAACAACAGAGTCAAAAAGCTTAACTGTTTCAGGATCAGTTAGTGGAACAGTTGGAAGCACAAGTCTTTCAACGCCACAAATAGCATCACACAATCATCCTTTTACAGTTGTTCAGTTTAACAATGAAACTCCTCCTCAACCATCAACTGCTTCACATCGTTGTAACTATACAAACCCTCAGACAAATTCAACAAATAATGCAGGTGGTGGTGGAAGTCACACTCACCCATTTAGTGGAACTTTAACTTCTGCAACCACAGGTAGTGATAGTTTTGCAATGCCAAACATGGATTTAAAATTCGCTAACGTCATCATAGCTGCTAAAGACTAGTGCCAATATTTGACCCAGATGGGACTTGTCCTCTTCTTAAAAAGAAGTGTATAAAACATAGATGTCTTTGGTACAACATGCTTCAAGGTAAGCACCCTCAAACGGGATTAGATGTTCAAGAATGGGGCTGCTCTATAGCTTGGATTCCTTTATTATTAGTTGAAAATTCTCAAAAAACACAGCAAGTACAGGCTGCTACAGAATCTTTTAGAAATGAAATGGTAAGGTCAAATAGTGTAATGACCAAAGTATTAGCTCACAGCGGAGACGCACAAAAAGCTATGGGTGTAGCTAGTTCTATCTTTGGAATGATAGGAAATCATCAGGCGGCCATAGACGGACAGGACTCCTCAAAAGAGGATAAAACTATTTTACAACTAAGCAATAATAAGGTAAAAGTTAAGAAGAAGCCTAAAAAGGCAACGACTAAAAAGGTGAAAAAAAATGGCAACAACCGTAAATAATACAACAGTTCAAAGTAGGATTACTATAATTTTTGATGCAGACGGACCTTTAACGGGTGATGGACCAGCAAAAGGCACTGGCAATACTGAGTCAGATGTATACTTAGATGACGTTGTTAAATTTAATGTAAGATCACATACAGAAATTGACGCTAGTATTCACTGCTTACAGTGGGACGCTACAACAAATACTGGAACAATTGAGTTTACAGATACAAGAGAAAATGAGTCTATTTCCTCATTTCCACAATGGGCATCTAATGTTGTTATTAGAGCGGAGGCACAAGATAAATGGCAGGCTGCTTATGACGCAGATTTGAGCACACAGTTTACTACTTGGCGAACTGCAAATCCTGAAGCAAACGTAGAAACATACACTGCTGATACTTCTCAGGCTACTGCTGCAGCCGATACAGAAAGAAATACTTACCTTTCTGCACACAGTATTACTTACTAAGTTTTCTGTGTATAAACAAATATGAAAGAATATATCCTAGAAGTTAAAAAAGTAATTTCACATCCATTTTGTAAAAAAATAATAGCTTGTTTTGATCATGGCTATGAAGACGCTGGCACCGTTGGAGGCGTTGATAAAAATGTTAGAAATTGTGTTACAAGGAGTGTGATGGAACCTGAAACATTTGGAGAAAGAATTTGTTCTAATTTTATTAAAGAAAAAATTTTTAATTGTGTAGAACACTATCAACAGAAACACAAAGTAAAATCAGAAAGAATAACACAATTAGATTTACTTAAGTATGAAACAAATGAAAGTAAAGCGGGTTATATTTTTCACAGTGATTTTGGACCTAAATGCACCGAAAGACAATTATCTATATCTATTTGTTTAAATAACAAATATGATGGTGGAGAATTTGTATTTGATACTCCAGAGGGACGTTACACGATACCTCAAAATGAAGGTGACGCAGTAATATTCCCGTCCAATTTTATGTTTCCTCATTCAGTAAATAAGGTAACCGCAGGAACTAGATATGCCTTAATAGGATGGGTCGTATAGTGCAACCTATTTTCATAAAAGAGTTTTTACCAAATCAGATATTAAATTTAGTTTACACTTACTCAATTATAAAATTTGGTAATCAAAAAAAATTTAATATAGACACATCAACTAATTCAATTATTTGGGAACATGGAGATTATTTGATGGAAGCGTTAATGGATTTAAGCACTCCAGTTATAGAACAAAATGTAAATAAAAAATTATTTCCAACATATTCTGGTTTTAGAGTGTATGACAAAGGAGCAGACTTACCAACGCACATTGATAGACCATCTTGTGAATACACAGTTGCTCTTTGTTTAGGGTCTCACCCTGCCGAACAACCCTATGAAATATTTATAGGAGAGAAAGATGATTCTTCAGACTACAAATATTATAGTGCTGATGGAGATCTTGAGAGATATAAAATAGATTATAAATTTCCGATGTTACCTAATAATGCGATTATATTTAAGGGTATGGATAAATTACATTGGAGAGAGCCATGCGAACACGATCATTTTATTACCGTATTTTTACACTATGTGGATCAAGATGGAGAACATAAAGATTTTAAATATGATAAAAGACCCGCTCTTGGCTTCAAAAGATACGAATAATGAGTGAAAGCCTATATGTTTTAAATGGTGGCATTGGAAAAAATATTTGTTTTACTAGCTGTTTAAAAGGATTACAAAATATTAATATAATGTCTCCATGGCCAAAAATATTTTTACACCATCCAAATGTAAATTTTAGTTACAATATAAACATTACCCCTCTCTTAGACAAAAGTGACTTTTTACAAAAATTTGAAAAAGTACATTTTGTTGAAGCTTATGATAAATATTTTTTCATGAATAAAATTCATTTAGTTAATAATTTTAGACGTATAACAAATCAAAGTATCTTAGAAAACGCTTATAATGAAATATATTTTTCTCATGATGAGGAAGATAGATTGAAGCCTATTTTATCAAAGCTAGAAAACTTTGTACTTGTGCAATTTGNAGGTAGCGATGAGCATGAAGCAGAAACCGATTTCGAAGGAACGAGATCTTTAACAAAAGACTTAGCACAATCTATTATTGACGTATTAAATTTTGATTTAAAATTAAATGTAGTAAATGTTTTTTCTCAAAAAAATTTATTTAAAAACACTAGTCAAATAGATCAACCCTTATGTTATAGAAATTATGCACACATGATAAAATATGCAAAAGGATTTATTGCAATAGATAGCTGTCTAAATCATATGTCAGCTAATAGGTTTTGTAGCACTCGAGGTGTAGTATTATGGAACGACCATAATGCAAATTATAGATTTAATTACTCTAAAAATTGTAACATAACTACAAAAACACCGAATGTTATGAGATTTGACATCAATAATGTTATAGATAATTTTACTAAAATATCTACGGAGAACGAGAATGATAAAGCCAGAAGAACTGCACAGTAAGAATTTTAAAATATTTTTAGGTATGCCTATGTATGGAGGTATGTTATCTGAGGCTACCATGCATGGTCTCTTAGAACTTCAACAATGGACCGTTGCGTCTAAAGTAGGTTTAAGATTTCAATCTATGGGCAATGAAAGTTTAATAACTAGAGCTCGTAATACAATTGTATCAATGATGATGGATCAACAAGATTATGTAGCAACTCATTTATTATTTATAGATGCCGATATAGGTTTTACTTGGAAAAACATAGAAAGATTATTATGTGCAGACAAAGATATTGCATGTGGTGTTTATCCAAGAAAACATATACATCTGGAAAAAATCAAAGGTATTTTAGAAAGCTATCCAGACATAACTCCTGATGAGATGGAGGCTAAAGCTTTGGGGTATAATATTAATTTTGACGATCCTACAAACTTACAAGGCGAAAATGGTTTTTTTCCTGTAAATGAAGCGGCCACTGGTATGATGCTAGTAAAGAGATCAGTATTTAGAACTATGTTTAAAAAATTTCCCGAAAGAAAATATGAAACAGATCAAATAGTTAATGGAGCACACTATAGGTCAGATAATTGCTATGATCTATTTGCTGTAGGACCTTATAAAACACTTGATCAAAAAAGATATTTATCAGAAGATTATTATTTTTCAAGACTTTGGCAAGAGTGTGGAGGTAAAATATGGGCAGATTTAGCTATGCCTTTAACTCATTTTGGAAATAGAGCTTATAAAGGTCATGTTGGGTCTTTGATTGCTAAAAAATTATGAATACTGAAATATCTGAAGTGCAATGGTTTCCGACTCTGGTGTACCACACAAATGTGGATAGTGGCTTGTGCGATAAAATAATAAATAAAGTGATTGATGATAAGGGTAAGCATTATGAAAAATTTGAAGACTTTTCAAAATGGTTGTCTGAAACACAGCATGAAGAAATACAAGAATTGTCAGCACACATTTGNTCAAAAATTTTGCCACAAATAGGACAAAGNCAAAATTGGAAATACAATAACTGGGAAGTTAAAGCATCATGGTTAAATCTTTATGAAAAAAATGATTGGGGTTCTATGCATCGTCACATGGACGCTGATTATTCATCTATATTAATATTAAAACCAGGTGAGGGTAATCTAATATTTTCAAGATCAGAGTTGGTAGAGGGTAAAACGAAAGAATATGAGTCTGTACGTGATGAAGTTGTTAACGAAGTTAAAGGCACATTAATTTTATTTCCACCATACCTTTATCATGTTGTAACTAAGTGTAATCATGAGAGAATGACTTGGGCATGGAATTTTGCGAACTCTAAATGATACAAGAACACGTTATACATAAAGATTGTTTTTTTGAAACAAAATATCCTCACGATACTGAAATCATAGATAAACATATTGAACACCTTTTATTGTTTGACCAGGGTGTAATAGGTAGTAACAGAGGGGGTTACAAAAGCCACGATATCACTTTTGGCTTCAAAGATTTATTACAATATAGTCAAGAATGTATGAACAAAATAGAACCTAATTTTTTTTGGGCTAATTTTTGGGTTAATATTAACAAAGGAACAGATTATATGATACCTCATATACATGACTTTAGTGGTTGGTCTTGTGTTTATTATCATAAAGTTTGTTGTGACAAAACTCCTTTGATATTTTCTCATTTAGTGCCACAAATAAATCATCAAACTTTAGAATTTGTACCAAAAAACGGTAGCTTGGTATTTTTTAAACAATCCATACCTCACTCCGTTGGAGCCTGTGGACAGGAAAACCACCAAAGAATATCAATTGCAATAAACTTTACAAATATTAGACCAACAGCATAGTATATTTAACAATGAGACTGATTGAATTATTACTTCCTCAAAAGGATTGTGAAGGTATTACAGATTTTGTTTATCAAGAGAAAAAAAATTGGAAAAAAGATTTAAATAATGTTAAAGCCCTAAGCTCTGGATTTGATCCAGATTATGATTTTTTGCACGACATAGGGGATTATTGTTGTAAAAATGTTTTACCACAAGCAACTAATTTCCCTCACTGGCAAAAAAGCTGTTGGTGGATTAATTTATATGAAAAAGGTCACTATACTAATCCCCATAATCATAATCCAGAGGAATACTCAATGATTATGATAGTAAAACCAGCATTGGAAAAGTATTGTCTTAATTTTCATACAGAATTTTCAACTTATAAAATTCAGGAAAGACAGGGACTTTGTTTACTTTTTGAGTCATCTTTAAAACATAGCGTTGATCCTGTTGGAAGTGATAGAATTACAATAGCTATGGATTTTAGAAAAAATCAATAGTATATTCGCACCATGCCCCTAGTAAATTTTAGACCAGCACCAGGTATTAATAAGGAAGTCACTGACTATACAGGTCAAGGTAAATGGACCGATGGTGATATGGTGCGTTTTTTTCAAGGATCTGCACAGAAAATAAAGGGGTGGGAGAGATTTCTCTTGACCACATTAGTAGGTGTGGTCAGAGATCAACACGCTTGGATTGCTCTTGATGGCACAAGATACAACGCATTTGGCACTGATAGAAAGCTCTATGTTTTTGAAGAGGGTAGAGCTTACGATATTACTCCTTTAAGAAAAACAACATCTTCTATTTCTAATCCTTTCACAACAAATGCTACCACCTCTGTAGTTGTTACTGATACAGGACATGGAGCTGCTAAGGGTGACTTTGTTACTTTTGACTCGTTTTCAGCAATAGATGGCTTAGATATGAACAAAGAATTTGAAATAACATCAGTCGCTAATAACAATGCCTATGTTGTTACAGCTGATTCCGCTGCCTCAGGATCTACCTCAGGAGGTGGTGGCACAGGAAACATTAAATATCAAATAAATATCGGTCCCTCTTTATCTACCTCAGCCTTTGGTTGGGGTACAGATACGTGGGGATCAGGCTCATGGGGCACACCTTCTACTGTATCTAATGTTACTTTGGAGGCAAGACAATGGTCTCTAGATAACTTTGGTCAATTATTAATTGCAACTGTGTTAAATGGTGGAGCGTTTGAATGGAGTCCTAGCTCAGGCGTATCTACAAGAGCCACAGCCATTACAAATGCACCGACTGCATCTAGATTAAGTTTAGTCTCTACTCCCGACAGACATATATTATTCTTTGGAACAGAAAAAACTATAGGCACATCAGATTCACAAGATGATTTATTATTAAGATTCTCAAATCAAGAAGATAGAAATACATATCAACCGACAGCAGAAAATACTGCTGGATCACTTCGCATTGCCGATGGCTCACGGATCGTGGCTGCAGAAAGATCTAGAGGACAAATACTTGTTTGGACAGACACATCCTTACATAGTTTACAATTTATCGGTCCTCCTTTTACTTTTGGTTTAAGACAATTAGGCCAAAACTGTGGTATTGTTGGAAGTCACGCAGGTGTTGATATCAATGGTATAAGTTATTGGATGTCTCAAGACTCCTTCTTTCTTTTTGATGGCTCTGTAAAAAAATTACCATGCACTGTAGAGCAATTTATTTTTAATAATATTAATGTTACAGGAGCGGAGAATGCTTTTGCCGGACATAATGGTGAGTTTAATGAGATCATGTGGTTTTATCCTAGAACAGGATCAGATCAAATAAACGCCATAGTTGCTTACAATTATTTAGAGGGGACATGGTGGACTGGCACATTGGCTAGAACTACTTGGATTGATAGAGAGGTCTATGATAATCCTGTAGCAACTGAGTTTGATTCAACAGCAACTGCAAACAATGAAACAATCGTTGGATTAACTGCTGGAGCATCTTCTATATTTTTACATGAAACAGGTAATAACGGTGATGGTTCAGCTATAACTGCTTTTATAAAATCAGGGGTAGTTCAAATAGGTGAAGGAAATGACTTTTCTTTTGTTTCAAAACTCATACCCGATATTGAAGATCAAGAGGGGACACTCAATGCTAAATTAGAATTCAAAAATTATCCTAATAACAGTACAGCGGTAACAAAAACGGTTTCTTTTCAAGATAACACAGATTTTGTAAGTTTACGTGGCCGGGGTAGGGAGTTCACCGTCAACGTGGTATCTAACACAACTGGAACAGCATGGAGACTTGGGACACAAAGATTTGATATACAACCTGATGGCAAAAGATAATGGCTAAATTAACATTACAAAGATTTCCTGACCCTAGACCTGAGTATGATGCTCAACAGTCTGCTGAATTGATAAGACAGCTTGAAGAAATGATTCAACAACTAAATACTCAATATACACAGGACACACAAGAGGAGTCCACTAGAAGGAGTTGGTTTTTCTCTAATGGCTGATGTATTTAAAAGATTTATAACGAACGTTACCACAACAGACTTGACTACAGTGTTCACAGTTCCAACCGCTAACGTGGCAGCAACACCTCCTGTTCCTGTATCAACTTTTATTGTTAAAACAATTAATACTCATAATTATGACGGATCNGCAGCAGTAACTGTAAATGTCGATCACAATGATGGTAGTGCAGATTTTCAAATCTTTCAAGTTGATGTGGCAGCTTCAAACACAAACACCATAAGCACTAGTATGGTTTATCAAGAAGGAGATTCTATGAAAGTTCAAGCCAATGCCGCCTCAAGAGCGATGATAGAGGTCTCAGTGTTGGAAGTAAAACAACAACAGTAAATGCAACTCGTAGAAATTTTCGACCAAGAAATACTAAAAAATTTAGAAAAAGACATATTTGAAGGAAAGTGTCGAATTGGTTTTACAAATGCCTCTGGTTCTGAATACAATGAGGCGTTAAAAAATGTAGTAGAGTCTTTCAATATTCCTTTATCAAAATTACAAGAAAAAGATTACTATGATTATATAGTAATAACAGCAAGTAAGTTTTATGCTAAAAATAACAAAAGGTTAAATGTAGAGAAATCTAAAATATTAATATACCCATCTGCTCATGATGGATTAATTCATACTGATATGAACAAAGATTATCTTACCACAATAACATTTTTAAATTCACATTGGGAACCAACGTGGGGTGGAGAAATTTTATGTTACAGTGATGATTTAAAAGTTATCCTAGGTGGAGTTACTCCACAGTTTGGTAAGACTTTTGCTTTCAATGGAAAAATACCACATAGAGCGGTGGCACCTATAAGATTATCTGCTCTTCAAAGAGTAGTTCTAGTAACAAAAGAAAAGGTTGAAAGTAATTAATTGACTTCAATACAGAATAGAAATTGGAGCGAAGTAACAAAAGGTTTGAGCAACTCACGCTGTGTTGTATTAGATGATTTCTTATCGAATGATATGTGTAAACAATTAAATAGAAGAATGATTGAATGTGAAAATTTTGATGACCGATATCCTAATGGTTATTATGCAAATGATTATGATTTATCTGATAATTTAACAAGAACAATAGTAGAGGATCTTAAAAATAGTTGTGCCGAGCTTTTGAATAATTTTGTTAGAGCTTGGTCTTTTATTTATGACAATCAAGCTAATGGAGTTGGTATACACTCTGATCCTTCAAATTTTAACGTCAATATATGGGTAACTCCCGATGAGTGTGTAAAAGATCCACATAGTAATGGTTTGAATATTTATCAAGTGCCTATTCCGTCAGACGCTAAAAGAGACCAGTACAATAATCGTGATAATCCATACCTTAAAGATTTAATTTATAGTAAACCACACTCTATTTATAGAATACCTTATAAATGTAATAGAGCTATTATATTTGATGCCTCATTGCCTCACGAAACTGATAAGGTTTCTATGATTGATGGTTTGAAAAATAGAAGAGTGAGCTATACTATGTTATATGGTGATGGACCATTTACTGAGTAATACGAGAAAGGACTTATTATAATGTATTTAATAGCTAAGGTACCTGAAGATATATCCAAAAAATTAGATGAGGTAATACAAGCTAAAGATTTAGTGCCTGCTAATATGGATTTAGCAGGAAATATAAAAAGTGAGTATTTAATACCAGAGGGTAAACAACATGTTTATCCCTTAATATTTGCTTTGATAGATGAGCATAAAAAAAAATACCCACAATATTTTAAACAAATTTGTGGTTACAAGAGTAAAAAAGAGATAGACCTAAACTTACAATCTTTGTGGGTTAACTTTCAAAGAAAACATGAATTTAATCCCGTGCACGTTCATGAGGGGTTATTTAGCTTTGTTTTTTGGCACAAAATTCCTTATAAAATGAGTGATGAAATCGCTAGATATCCAAACATGAAACCAGATCAAGTAAAAGCAGGTCATTTTGCTTTTTTACAAACAAATGAAATGGGTAGAATACAGTCAATAGATTTAGCCGTAGACAATAGCTGGGAAGGTAAAATAGCTCTTTTTCCTGCAGATCTAAATCATGTTGTTTACCCTTTTTTCACATCAGATGATGTAAGAATTACGATCTCAGGCAATGTTGGTTTCCCGACATAAACCTATTGATTTCATTCCTTTTCGCCTATAAAACTATAGTATGGCAAAGATTGTAGACGAACCTGTACTCCTACGTCATGACATAATCGATGGGAAAAAAGTCCCAGTATANAGTGCAAAAGTAGAGACTACGGTGNCCAATACTAAAACAGGACATGAATANAGTAGCCACGAAGAAGTGGATGCTGACATCGCCAACCCTGCAACAGAAACTAAAGAAGAAGATATACGTAGAGATGTGCATGTGATTGCACCAAATTTATTTAGTGGAGCAGCTACTGGGGATGAATAATGTTAAAAAATATATTTAAAAGCGCAAAGCAACTTTTAAAAAGTCCTATTGGTCAGATTGGAATAGGTTTATTAGCTCCTGGTTTTGGTTTAAACCCTGCTGTGGCGTCTGGTATTGCAGGACTTATTGGAGGCGACAAGCCTGAAAATGTAGCTAGAAATCTTGGTATCACTGCCTTACTAGGAGGCTTCAAAGGTATGGGTGAAGGCGGTGGAGGATTTACAGAAGGTGTGAAGAGCACATTCAGAACTCCAACACTCGCTAATTTTGAAGGGTCTATGGCAAATGCTCCAGGAGGCACAGGTTCTGGTGGTATAGAAAATTTATTAAGAGGTGCCTCAGGCAAAATCATAGACGCCATCATTGAAAATCCTATTAGAGCTGCTGAAGCTGGTTTACTTTTAACAGCATTACTTGAAGGTCAAGACGATCCTAGATTGATGGATGTAGATCCAAATGTAATATTAGATAGAAGCCGATTTAAACAAGAATTAGAAGAGAGTCCTTTTCAAAATGCTTCAGGTGGTATAGCTGGGTATAAAATGGGTGGAGAAAAGAAGACTAGCATTGGTATAAATGCAAATACTGGCGAACCTAGTGGCTTGGTCACCGGACCAGGGACCGGTAAGAGTGACTCAATAAGATTTGTAAGCAGTGAGGCTAAAGTGCCCACAGATATATCAAATGGTGAATTTATAATTACAAAAGAGGCCACAGATAAAATAGGACCAGAAAACCTTTATGCGTTGCAAACTGCTTTTGATAAAGACGCAGAAACATTTGAAGAGGGCCAAGAGAGGATGGCAATGGTATAATGGCAACTTTAGAAGAACTTAAAAATCAATATTTTGCAGATCTAATAAAATCTGGACAGGCATTAGTTTCAGATTTACCACCTTTGCCAAAAGAAACTGTTCAACCTATTTCTGGTGCTGAAACACAAGCTTTAAATTTAGCACAAACAGGCATTGCAAACAGACCAGACTTTTTAAACATGGGTGTCGGATCATTAGGTCAAGCATCATTAACTGCCGGTAATGCTGCTACACAAGCGCAACAATCTACAGGTATGTTTGATCCTAGCACCACTCAACAATTTATGAATCCGTTTCAACAACAGGTTATTGATGAGTACACCAAAGAAATGCAACGTCAGTTTAATATTCAACAAGCTGGTAGAGATGCACAGGCAGTGCAACGAGGTGCATTTGGTGGTGATAGACAAGGTGTTTTAGACGCTGAGGCTGCAACAGGTTTCCAAAGACAATTGGGTCAAGGTATAGCTGGTTTATTGTCAGGAGGCTTTCAACAAGCACAAAGAGCAGCACAACAAGCGTTTGAAAATCAACAAAGAAGAGGACAACTAGCTGCACAAAACTTAGCTAACATTGGAAGAGTGCAAACAGGCATTGGTCAAATATTTGGTCAATTTGATCCGATAGCATCTGGTGTTACAGAAAGAGATGTCAGCACATTAGCTAGAATAGGTGCAACAGAAAGGGGAATTGGACAGGCAGAAAGAGCTGCTGATTTTGCAAATCTAATGAGGTCTTATAATCAACCATTCCAAGCTTTATCTAGACAGGGTGCTTTACTTGGTGGCTTTCCTTCATACGCTGAAAGTCAAACTCAACAATTATTTAATCCATTATTCACAGGCATAGGTTCATTATTTGGTGGAACCGGGACGACATAATCCATGAGCGAGTCAGGATTTGACGTACTAAAAGGTTTTCAACCCGAGGGTGGTTCTATTACTTATGAACCATACACTCCTATAGTCCCACAAAAAGCTCCAATAGAATACGAGCAAGAAAAAGCTGCAAAAGATCAAATATCTATAGATCAAGCGGCAAGAATAGAACAAGATACAAATCTGTTTAATTATTACGCTAATCAATATGCAGGGCAAATGTTACCTGTCATTCAAGCAGGAAATCTTAACATGGATAACTATGCACAAATGTTAGGTTTGGGTAAAAGATACAGTCCTGATGATTTTAAAAAAATTATAGAGGAATCTATTGGTCCAATAGAGGATGACACAGCAGGTAGACAGTTTACAAGATTCTTAGTTGATTCATTTAACGCCAGAACACCTTATAAAGGGGCCGCAGGAGCTCTTGACCTTTACTTACAAGTTGTAGGTAAAAGAATGGATAGAGAAGACCAAATTAAAACCGCTAAATTAGAAAGAAGATTAATGGTGGGTGAGTTAGCTGCAAAACAGGCAGCAGAAGCCAACGAAAATATCAAAGCTGTAGAAGCAGATTTTTACCTAAAAAAAATGGGTTACGATAATGCTAATGCACAAGAATATCTTGGTTTTACATCTGACATATTAAAAAAGATAGCTCAAACAAATCTTGATATGGAAGAAGAAAAATTAAAAGCTAGTATGCACTTTTTAAAAAATCCACAACAACCAGTGCAGGTAGCTTACACAGGACCTGACGGTAATGTTGTAGGACCAATAGCAGCCATGCCTATACTTACAGAAACAGGTATACAATATAGATTAGGAAGAGTTACTGAAGACGGTCAACAAATATTTGACGTAAAAATACCAGGTGATGAGCAAGGTAGATTTAATTTATTTTTTCCAAGTAAACAAGGTGCAGCAGAAGATGTTGGTAACTTTAAAAATTTACAATTGTCACAATCTAAAGTAAGAGAAGGCTCATCAAACTTATTCACTCTACAAAACCAGTACGATGATGTCGTAAGTATTTTAAATATAGCAAAAGCTGATCCATCAAAGGTCGGTGTATCTGGTTCTATTAAAAAAGCTTTACAAGAAGTAGGAGCGACTACAGAGGCTGTCTTAAACTTACTCGGTGGTGAGGCTGGAGTAGGAGGGGCGTATGGAACAGGTCTTGTAGATGAGGGACAATTATTATTTTCATATGACCAAGCGAACCCTGGAGCCATACCTACAGGTGGTACTGTTGATACATCTATTAAAGATGACATTATTCTAAAAGACCTACCTACAAAAGTAGGTGGTCTTAATGTGCCTTTCAAAAAAGAGACAAAAATAGTACAAGCTTCTTTGGATGATATCGTGCAAACATCATGGTGGGANNGCCAAGGCTATGATCCCACATATGCACAAAACAAAGTAAAAGAAATATTTATTATTTATGGTTTAGCAAGAGCTTTAAAATCCACAGGTCGATTAAACGTTGATGATATTCAAAGAGCCTCTGAAGCTGTTTCTATTTATGGATTACAGTCACCACAAGCTGCTATCGCTAAATTAGAGCAAGTTGCACTAAAATTATCTGATGCACAGAAGGCTATCATAAGATCAACACCCGAAGTTCTCGGAACAACTCCTGAGGTCAATGAAGTTATCATACCTTTATTAGAAAGATTAAACTTACCCGTAGATCCATACAGAAAATATTTTATGACACCAGGTGAGAGTGGGTCTACAACCGCTACACAACCTGAGGGAACTTTTCCAACAACTATTAATGAGGCTGTAGAGCAGAGTACCACTGTAGCACCTGAGGGCTCGCAATCTATAAAAGTGGAGGACCTGTTCGGTACATTATAATGGCACCTTTAAAAGCACAAAATTACATAACTTTGATGGAAGGCACTGAAAACCAAAAAAGTTTTTATTTGCAAAATCCTTCTCAACCAACTGAAGATGATATTCTAAAAATAAAAAAAGCTTATGGTATTGACCCTAATACAACATTAGATCAAACAAGAGATTTACTTAACAAAATAGAAGCTGGTGAAATTAAGTCCCCACTAGCTACTTTACCAGAAGGTCCAGCAGGATTTGGTGAACTTTATGAAAGAGCTGCAGACGTAGCAGAGAGAGCAGAGCTTATAAAAGATCCGTTACAATACTATGGTAACACTTTTCTACCCATGGATGGACTTATATCAGAGCCTTCATTTGCTATGTCAGGAGGCTTCTTAGGAGTGACTGCAGCACAATCTGCAAAAATTGCAGCTACAAGAAACCCGTTTGCAGTTTTAACTCCTGGTGAGTTTTTAGTGGCTGAAGGTGCTGGGTCTGATATAGGAACTAAAGTTTATCGTTTAGGTAATAATATAATTAGAAGTTTAATGGATTTACCTGAGGACGACTTGGCAACACAAATGAGCCAAGCTTTGTATGACACATCTCTGAACATAATGTTTACTGGAGGTGCTATGACCATGGCTCCTATATTTAATGCAGGTAAAGCTACGATAGGTAAATATATTTTTGGCGTATCACCTGATAAAGCTAACTTAGAAAAAATCGCACAGATATCTGAGACTTACGGTATGCCTATGGGTTTAATTCAGGCATCAAACATGCCTTTTTGGAAAGGCTATAGTAAAGTTATTGGTGTGTTTCCATGGATTGGTAGTGCATTTAAAAAACAAGCACAGGCTGTAG
>FUFK010046139.1_pt1 | contig 23260 bp, 17 predicted proteins | sample 1021851 | NCBI WGS metagenome assembly FUFK01 (sample SAMEA51879418, study PRJEB19060) | metagenome | reverse complement strand
GCTAAATTAATTGCAAAACTTTTGGAAACAGCAGGAGCAACCAGAATTATTACCATGGATCTTCATGCTGATCAGATTCAGGGTTTTTTTGAAAAACCAGTTGATCATCTTTATGCTTCAACAATTTTCATTCCCTATATTCAATCTTTAAATCTTGATGGACTTACNATTGCNTCNCCGGATATGGGTGGTTCAAAAAGAGCTTATGCATACTCTAGATTTTTAGAAAGCAATGTTGTTGTATGTTATAAACAAAGAAAAAAAGCGAATATCATATCTCATATGGAATTAATCGGTGATGTAACTGATAAAAATGTTATAATTGTAGACGATATGGTTGACACCGCTGGCACACTGACAAAAGCTGCAAATTTGATGGTTGAAAGAGGAGCCAAATCTGTACGGGCCATTGCAACNCACGCACTTNTNTCAGGGGATGCATATGAAAAAATAGAAAAATCCAAACTTAAAGAATTAATTATAACTGACTCCATTCCCCAGAAAAAGACATCAAAAAAAATTAAAGTATTGACATGTTCGAAACTATTTGCTGATGTAATGCAAAATGTCAATAATAATAAATCAATAAACTCATTTTTTATAAAATAAATTACAATGAAATCAATAACAATAAATGGATCTAAAAGAGAAACCGTAGGGAAGTCATCGACCAAAGCTCTACGTAATGCTGGAAAGGTTCCTTGCGTTGTATACGGAGGAGAAAAACCTATTCACTTTTCAGCAGATGAATTAAGTTTTTCAAAACTAGTGTATACGCCTGATGCGCATACAGTAGTTATTGAACTTGAGAATGAAAATAAAATTAATGCAGTAATACAAGATATTCAATTTCACCCCGTAAGTGAAAAAATTCTTCACATTGACTTTTTTGAGGTCTTTGATGATAAAGAAGTCAAAATGATTATCCCTGTAAAATTTGAAGGTAATTCCCCAGGTGTTCGACTGCAAGGTGGTATTTTATCTAAAAATAAAAGAAAGCTTTTTGTAAAAGCTCTACCCAAAAATTTACCTGATTTTATAAAAGCTGATATATCAACTTTAAATCTTAATGACAACATCACAATAGAAGATCTAAAAGATGAAAATTATTCATTCATTCATCCGGATAATATGGTTGTTTGTCAAGTCAAGATGTCTAGAGCATCCATGTCACTCGAAACNGNGACTGANGAAGAAGANGGAGAGGAAGGAGAGGAAGGTTCTACAGAATCTGAATCNAAATCTGATGCANCAACTGAGTCGGGTGAANCTAAAGAGGNGAAAAAAGAGGATTCTTAATCTTTCATTTGTTTTCTTTTGGCACATGCTTTAATATTTTTGTTTAGGTGAAAAATTTATTTAAATTTTTTTTTAATCAAAAAAAAGAATTTGACATGAACAAGTTTCTTGTTGTAGGACTTGGAAATCCAGAAGACGACTATAGCGGGACAAGACATAATATTGGTTTCGATATTGTTAATCACTTATCCAAATCTAGAAATGTAGTTATGTCTGAAGATAGGTATGGATTTACTGGAAAATTAAAATACTCTGGAAAATCTATACACATTCTGAAGCCAAATACTTACATCAACTTGAGCGGCAATCCAACTAGATACTGGCTTAACAAGTTAAAGATTAAACCCTCAAATCTTATTGTGATAGTTGATGATTTAAATTTAGATTTTGGAAAATCTAGAATTAGACCATCTGGAAAAGATGGTGGTCATAATGGACTAAAAAGTATAATTGAAAAAATAAATACTGAAAATTTTGTTCGACTTCGATTTGGTATTGGGAACAATTTTCAGACTGGTAAACAAACTGATTATGTTCTTGGAAAATGGTCCTCAAGTGAAAAAAATAGTTTAGAAGACCTAATAAACAATAATAGTGAAATGATCCTTCATATTGTAAAGCACGGAGTTGAAAATACAATGAATAAATACAACTAATTGATTACAACAAAAAATATAGAAAACTCAAACTCAGCCACCCCTGCTATATTAACCATAGGAACTTTTGACGGGGTTCATCTAGGACATAAAAAAATTATAAAAAAATTGGTCAAATCGGCAAAAGAAAAGAAACTGAGATCTTGTATTTTAACTTTCTTTCCTCATCCCAGAAATTTTTTATCAAAATCTAATGACTTAAAGATGATTAACACAATAAGAGAGAAGAAAGAAATTTTAGACGAATTAGGTGTTGATGAATTGATTATTCAAGAATTTAATGATAAATTTTCTAATCTAAGTGCAAATGAGTTCATTAGACATCTATTAAAGTTTTGTNAAATAAANGAAATNATTGTCGGATTCAATCACAAATTTGGAAAAGACAGNGAAGCNGGTATTGATGAATTAAAAGTTTATGGAAAAAAGTATGGCTTTGATGTTATNGAGATTGATGCATTTGATATCAATCAGATTAATATCAGTTCTACCAAAATTCGTAATGCTATTGGGGCGGGTGAAGTAGAGCTTTGCAACGAATATCTCGGCTATAATTTTTCAATTGATGGNAATATAGTCAAAGGNAAGTCNATAGGGAAAAAAATTGGGTTTCCAACAGCAAATATAAGAGTTGAAGAAAATTACAAAATCCTACCAAAAAATGGGGTGTATTTTGTGAGTTGCAAGATTAAGAATATTCAAAAATTTGGAATGATGAATATTGGATTTAACCCAACCTTTGGCAATAAAAAATTAACTATTGAAGTCAATATTTTTGATTTTAATCAGGACGTGTATGGCGAAAATATCAAGATAGAATTTATCAAATTTATTAGAAATGAAATCAAGTTTCAGAATATTGATGAACTCATTAAGCAAATAAAAATTGATAGAGAAACTTGTAAAAGTTACATGAATTCAACATATAATAACTAGTTTTATAATATGCTTATTGTATCTGACTTAATTAATAATGGGATAGAAATTATTGAGAGTTTAAAAAAGAGAAATAAAGATTTTTCTAAAGAAATTCATTTAATTATTGATCTTGATAAAAAAAGAAGAANTACTCAATCTAAACTTGATGANTTGCTTTCCCAACAAAACAAACTTTCAAAAAAAATTGGTGAATATTTTCAGTCTGGAGACCATGCTTCTGGAAATCAATTAAAAAAAGAAGTCGAAGCGTTAAAGCCTGACCAAAAAAAATTAGAGGAAGATTTAAATAAAATAAAAGTAGACTTATTTGAGAATTTAAATAATGTTCCAAACGTTCCACACGAACTAGTTCGAAAAGGTAAAAATGAAGAAGATAACGAGATTATCTATCAATCGGATGACATTGACAAACTATCACCCAAAGCAAAGCCACATTGGGAATTAGCTTCTGATTATAATCTGATTAGTTTTGAACTTGGAAATAAAATTTCCGGATCAGGATTTCCTGCATACATAGACAAAGGTGCTAAACTGGAAAGATCACTCATAAACTTTTTTCTAGATTATAACATTAAAGGTGGTTATACAGAGGTTCAACCCCCAATATTAATTAACGAGAGTTCGGGTCATGGCACTGGTCAATTGCCAGATAAGGAAGGTCAAATGTATAAAATTGAAAATGAAAACCTTTACTTAATACCTACTGCTGAAGTCCCAATAACAAATTTTTATAGAAACAAAACAATCAGTAAAAATAGTCTTCCAATAATGCTTACAGGTTACACACCTTGTTTTAGGAGAGAAGCAGGAAGTTATGGTTCAGATGTCAGGGGATTGAACAGATTGCATCAATTTGATAAAGTTGAAATAGTTAGAATTGAAGAGCCAAGTAAATCTTATGAGGTTTTAGACGAAATGGTTGAGCATGTGAAAAATCTACTCCTCGAACTTGAACTTCCGTTCAGGATTGTTCGCCTTTGTGGTGGAGATTTAGGTTTTACCTCTGCTTTAACATATGATTTTGAAGTCTATTCAATGGGGCAAAATAAGTGGCTTGAAGTAAGCTCTGTATCAAATTTTGAAAGTTTCCAATCAAATAGATTAAATCTTAAAATTGACCTTGGGGATAAGAAAAAAAATTATGCACACACACTTAATGGAAGCTCTCTAGCACTTCCAAGGATTGTTGCATGTATTTTAGAAAATTTTCAAGAAAAAGACCATATAAATATTCCTGAAAAACTTCATAAATACACTGGTTTTAAACAAATAAAGTGATCTTTTGATTCCATTTAAGCCAAAAAAAAAGTTCGGACAAAATTTTTTAAATGATGAAAATCTTTGTTCTAAGATTGCGTCATATGTTAACCCNACAAATTGTAAATCTTTAATTGAAGTTGGTCCGGGTCTAGGTTTCCTTACAAAGAAGCTTTTAGATATAAATATCGATGAAAAGAATTTTATTGAAATAGATAAAGATTGCATAGATTATCTACAAAAATCAATACCTGAAATAAGTACCAGCATTATAAATGATGATTTTCTGAAAATCAATTTAAAAAGCTTTAAAGCACCATTAATNATCNTTGGGAATTTTCCNTATAATATNTCTAATCAAATNTTATTTAAAATTTATGAAAATAGAAGTATTGTACAATCCATGGTTGGTATGTTTCAATTTGAAGTTGCNGAGAGAATTTGTAGTAAAGCTGGTTCAAAAAAATATGGAATTCTATCCGTGCTTATTCAGGCTTATTTTGATGTGGAAATGAAAATCAAAATTAAGCCTAAAAGTTTTTACCCAAGTCCAAAAGTTGATTCTGCAGTAATAAAAATTGTTAAGAATTGTGAACGATTGGACTGTGANGAAGGGCTATTTAAAAAGATTGTGAAAACTACTTTTAATCTTAGAAGAAAAAAAATAAGAAATAGCTTAAAGACATTAAATTATTCAAAGATTAAATTTGATAGTCCTATCTTTGACAAAAGGCCTGAAGAGTTGGGGGTTTTGGATTTTATTAATTTAACTAATTTGTTGAATAATGAAAACATTTGAGCTATCAAAAGAACTAATTGACAATATTTCAGATTTAATTCTTAACAAGAATAATAAAGAAATTAAGAAAATTGTTAAAACCCTCCACTANGCAGATTTAGCAGAATTGATTAATGAGTTAAAATTTNATGAAAGTCTTTATTTACTCAAATTAATTGATAGTGATAAAACATCCGACGTACTTACTGAACTTGATGAAGATTTAAGAGAAAGGGTTTTAAAAGAATTTTCCGAAAAGGAAATTGCAGGAGAAATTAAGGAATTAGATAGTGATGATGCTGTTGATATTCTTTCTGAACTTTCTGAGGAAAAGAAAGAAAAGGTAATCTCTTTAATCAAGGATGAGAACATAACGGAAAACATTCGAGAACTTCTAAATTATGATGAAGACACTGCTGGAGGATTAATGGCTAAAGAACTTATAAGTGTAAATGAAAATTGGAGCGTACTAAAATGTTTAAGAGAGATTAGAAAACAAGCAAAAGATATTACAAGAGTTCACTCAATTTACGTTTTAAATAAAAAAGAAGAACTGATTGGAAGGCTATCATTAAAGGATTTGATTATGTCTCCATCAAAAAAGAAAATTAAGCAAATCTACATACCAAAGGTTGATTATGTTAATGTCAATGACAGTGCTGAGGACGTTGCTAAATTGATGAGAAAATATGATCTGGAGGCAATTCCCGTCATTAATGATGACAGACAATTACTAGGCAGAATTACAATAGATGATATCGTTGATTTTATCAAAGATGAGGCTGAAGAAGATTATTTATTGGCTGCCGGAGTATCTAACGATGTTGAAGCAGATGATTCAATATTCGAACTATCAAAAGCAAGACTACCTTGGCTAATTTTAGGGCTTTTCGGTGGACTTGGCAGCGTATTTATACTAGAAAGTTTTGAAGAGATTATGGCTTCTGAATCACTAAGAGCATTATTTTTCTACACACCATTAATTGCTGCAATGGCTGGTAATGTTGGTGTACAATCTTCAGCCATTGTTGTTCAAGGNTTAGCAAATGACCTTATCAAAGGGAGTGTTTTAAAAAGACTGGTAAAGGAAGTAAGTTTNACCGTTTTAAATGGAATTATATTGAGTTTGTTAATTATTGGTTTTGGACAAATTGTAAATCAACCAATCGAAATGAGCCTAACAATTAGTGTGTCTATGATTTTTGTAATTATCGTTGCTGCTCTTATTGGAACAGCAGTACCAATCATACTTGATAAATTGGATATCGACCCTGCAATTGCTACTGGACCATTCATCACTACAGGGAATGATGTTATAGGTATTTTGCTCTTTTTCTACACAGCTAAAATAATCTTAGGTTTTTAAGACAATGAAAATTCTTCATCTAGATAGTAATCATGATATGATTTATGAAGAACTATCTGCGCTAGGGATTGAAAATCATGTTGATTTGAAATCTACCAAAAGTGAAATAGAAAATATAATAAGTAATTATCATGGTATTGTTGTGAGAAGCAGAATTACAATTGATAAAGGTTTCATTGAAAAAGCTATTAATTTAAAATTCATAGCAAGAGTGGGGTCTGGAACTGAAAATATTGATTGCGAATATTTAAAGGAAAAAAAAATTGAACTAATATCCTCAGGCGAGGGCAATTCAAATGCAGTCGGTGAACATGCATTAGGATTGCTTCTCAGTTTATCTAAAAAAATTACAAAATCAAACATCGAGATGAAAAATGGGTTAAGAAAAAGAGAAGAAAATAGAGGTTTTGAAATTGAAGGAAAAACAATAGGCCTAATTGGCTATGGAAAAACAGGGAAAAGCTTTGCCAAGAAACTTTCAGGGTTTAATTGCAATATTATATTCATTGATATAAAAAGAAATTTAGGAGATAATTATGCAAGGGAAGTCAAAATTAATGAGCTTAAAGAAACTTCAGATATTATCAGTCTTCATACAAATTTGAACCAATCCAGCTATCATATTGTTGATAAACAATTTATTGCTGATTGTAAAAAGTCATTTTATCTTATTAATACAGCAAGAGGAGAGTGTGTTAATAATGACGATTTAATACATGGACTAGAAAGTGGTAAAATTTTAGGTGCGGGGTTAGATGTCTTGGAAAATGAAAATAAAGATTTTAAGGGAATGTCAGATGATCAAAACCTTGATAAGTTAAAAAAATTTGAAAATATTATTTTAACTCCCCACATAGCTGGATGGTCCAATGAGAGTAAAATTAAGTTAGCTCAAATAACAGTTGATAAAATCAAAGAATTTTTAGATTTATAACTTTTATTAATAGCTTGAAGTTAATTCTTAAAAATTAATTTCACTGTCTTTTCAGACCTTTGTTCAAGCAATAATTTCTTTCCTTTACTTACAACTTTAATTGCTTGTTCATCAAAATATCTAATTGTGTAAAGTGAAATATTTTTATATAACTCTATTTTAAATTTACCCTCAAGACTTTTAATCAAATTATCAATTTGATTATACTTATCAAACAAGCAAATAGAAAAACTAATAGCCGAATTTTGAATGATATCGACATTCATTTTAAACTCATCAATTTTCTTAAATATGTGACTAAGATTTTTATCAATCGCAAAGGAAAAGTCAAGAGAAAAAATCTTTATAAAGATCATATTATTTTTAAAAATATAGCAAGGTACTTTAGGGCTTAAATCGAGGTTTTTGTTTATTTCCGTACCTTTTTGGTTGGGCTTTTCAAAGGATTTAACATAAAGTGGTATTTCTTTCTTTTGCACAGGTTGTAATGTTTTGGGATGAATTACTGATGCGCCATAAAAAGCAAGTTCTATTGCTTCAGAATAAGATATATTTTTAATCAACTTCGTGTTCTTAAAATACTTTGGGTCACCATTAAGTAAGCCTTCAACATCCTTCCAGATAGTTAGTGATTCTGCATTGATCGCGTATGCAAAAATAGCCGCACTATAATCTGATCCTTCTCTTCCCAATGTAACATTAAAATTATTTTTATCACTAGCTATGAAACCNTGGGTCAAGTTNAGTTGATTAATCTTTACATGACTTCTTATATTTTCATTTGTATTATCCCAAATTATGTTTCCTTCCCTGTATTTAGAATCTGTCTTTATACAATTTCTAGCATCTATAAAGTTTGGATGTAGTTTTTCCTCAATAAAGTAACTATTAATAATAAAAGTTGAAATAAGCTCACCATATGATACAACTTGATCATAAACAAAAGAATGATTGGGAGATTTATTATTTTTTAAAAATGAAACGATTTTTGTGATTAATTTTCTTAATCCAGAAAAAACATCGTGGTTTTTTGGAAATAGATCTAAACAAATTGCCTCATGAAAGTTAAATATTTCATCAACCTTTTGTAAGTACTCCTGGTTGTTTTCTAAATATATTTTTACCACCTCCTCCAGTGCATTTGTTGTTTTATCCATTGCAGATACTACGACAATCAAGTCATTTGTGTTGTATGAACTTATGATATTTAAAATATTTCTTATGCTTTCTGAATTTTTTACAGAAGCACCTCCAAACTTAAATACTTTCATTTTTAACAAATTTCTTNATAGAATTTTTATTCATAATAGTAACCCTCCAATCATTCAAAATTTCTCCTCCATTTCGTTTGTAGAAATTAATTGCATGATCATTCCAATTCAACACAACCCATTGAACTCTTTTNACTTTCTTATTGTAAGCATACTTTATAAACTCTGAAAACAAAGCATATCCAATGCCTTTTCCTCTAAATTTTTTTGTTACAATTAAATCCTCCAAATGTAAAACATTTCCTTTCCAAGTTGAATATCTTGGATAGAACAAAGCCATGCCAACAACCTTTGATTCGAACTCAGCTACAAAACATTTAAAACTCTTTTTTTTTCCAAAACCATCTTTCACTAGTTCGTCTTGGCTAATCTCAACCTCATCAGGTTCTTTCTCAAATAATGCAAGCTCTTTAATTAGGCTCANGACATCACTCATGTCATCTTGATTGGCTTTTCTTANTATAAAGTTCATATTAATTACAAAACTAATTGAATCCTAATAAAAACATAATTTTATGAAAACTTCAATATAATAAACAGATTTTGTTACATATGTAAGTTAGTCTTTTTATATTCGCTGTGCTTTTCATGGATTTTCCAACTGATGAATAAAATTGATGAAAACAAATTTGATTCAAAAAAAATTAAGGTATCAATTTTTGATAACCTGTTAAATTCTATTGCCCAAAATAAAAGTAACATCAAAGTAAAAGGAATTTCAGGATCTTCAATTTCTGTTTTAATCAATAAACTATTTAAAAAATTAGATAAGCCTATTTTTTATTTAACCAATGACAGTGAAAAATCGTCTTATATATACACAGATTTAGATGATACTATTGAAAAAAAAATTAATTATTTTCCGTCAAGATTTAGAAAAAATTCAAATAAGGTAGAGGATAAAAGCAATATTCTTAGCAGAACCAAAATACTCAACGAAATATATCAAAATAAAAAACAAGTTTGTATTTTTTCAACTAACTCTATCACAGAAAAAGTCCCTGATTTAAAAAAAATTTCCAAAAAAAATCTTGATTTAAAAAAGGGCGACAAACTCAATCTTATAAAATTTATTGAGCATCTATTTGAACTTGATTTTACAAAAAGAGATTTTGTTCATGAACCCGGTGAATTCTCGTCAAGGGGAAATATTCTTGATATATTTTCTTTTTCCAACACAAATCCAATAAGAATAGAATTTGATGATGATTTTATTGATAGCATACGAGAATTCGATATAAATACACAACTTTCATTAAATAATTTAAATTCTATAAAATTGGCACCTAATATATTTGTTGATAAAAATGAAAGTTTTTTTAAGCTATTGAGCAAAGATTCTATATTAATTATAGATGATTTTAACACTGTTCTGGAGACAATTTCAAAAAATAATAAAATCGAAGAAAACAGTATTAGTGAAAATGAATTCTTGAGTTCTATTAAAAAATTTCAGAAAATTTTGATAAGTGAATATGAAAATATAGTTGATATAACTTTCAAAATAAGTCCACAACCAGCATTTAATAAAAAAATAGAACTTCTAAATGAAAATTTAAATGAGATGTGGGCTAAAGGCTTTAAAATAAACTTGTGCTACACAGATGAAAGTCAAAAAGAAAGACTACAACAACTTCTTTCAAAATATAAAAAGAATTATGAGTTGAAACTTATTAAAAAATCTTTGTTTGAAGGCTTTATTGATCATGACGAAAAAAAAATATTTTACTCNGATCATCAAATTTTTAATAGATTTCATAAGTACAAAATTTCTAAAGTTTACTCTAAAATAAAAACAGTTGACATAGAGGAAATAAACAAAATAAAAATTGATGATTATGTGACGCACATAGATCACGGAATTGGTATATATAAAGGTCTTACCAAAATCGAAAATAATGGAAAAAAACAAGAGGTTATCAAGTTATCTTATGGTGAGGGTGATGTAATTTATCTTAGTATTCACCTTTTTCACAAAATATCAAAATTTAACAGCAGAGATGGCTCAAAGCCAAGAATATATAAGTTAGGATCAGGTGCTTGGGATAGAATAAAGAATAAAGCCAAAACAAAAATAAAAGAGCTTGCATTTGACCTCATTAAGGCGTATGCTAAAAGAAAAATTTCTAAAGGTTTTATTTATAAAAAAGATAGTTGGCTTCAAAATGAGTTAGAAGCTTCTTTTTTATTTGTTGAGACTGAAGATCAAATAAAGGCAAATAAAGATGTGAAATTGGACATGGAATCTGAAAACCCCATGGATCGTTTAATTTGTGGAGATGTTGGTTTTGGTAAAACTGAAATTGCAATAAGAGCAGCATTTAAAGCTATTGACAATGGAAAGCAGGTAGCTTTNCTNGTACCAACAACGATATTGGCATTTCAACATTATAAAACATTTAAAAAACGTTTTGAAAATTTTCCAGTTTCATTCGAATATCTAAATAGATTCAGATCAAATTCTGAGAAAAAAACTATACTAGAAAATTTAANAACAGGTAAGCTAGACTTGATTGTTGGTACTCATCAGTTGGTCAATGAAAAGGTATTTTACAACAATCTGGGGTTGTTAATTGTTGATGAAGAACAAAAGTTTGGAGTAAATGTAAAAGAGAGAATTAGATCCATGAAGGAAAACATAGATGTTTTAACTTTGACAGCAACCCCCATTCCAAGAACACTGCAATACAGTCTTATGTCTGCAAGAGACTTATCAATAATTAATACTCCCCCTTTGAATAGAGTACCGATCCAGACTGAAATTATTCGTTTTGATAAAAAAATAATTCGTGATGCAATATTGTATGAGTTAGAGAGGGGAGGACAAATATTTTTTGTTCACAATAAAATTGAAAATATTGTTGATTTCGGGGAGTTAATAAAGCGGCTTGTCCCAGAGGCAATTATTAAAATTGCTCACAGTAAAATTGGTGGAAATAAGTTGGAAAAAATTATGCTTGAATTTATAAATAATGAATTCGATGTTTTAGTTTCAACTACAATAATTGAAAGTGGTTTAGATGTTCCTAATGCAAATACAATTTTTATTAATAATGCACAAAATTTTGGCTTAAGTGACTTACACCAAATGAGNGGAAGAGTTGGAAGNAGTAATAAAAATGCATATTGCTATTTTATTACACCTGAATCAAGATCGCTAACTAATGAAGCAAAAAAAAGGATAAATGCCATCAACCAATACAATCAGTTAGGGGCAGGTTTTAATATTGCAATGAAGGATTTAGAAATTAGAGGTGCAGGAAATTTATTGGGTGGTGAACAAAGTGGTTTTATAAATGATATCGGATTTGATACATATCAAAAAATTTTAAATGAGGCTGTGGATGAGCTGAAAACCAATGAATTTAAAAAGTTGTTTAGTTCAGAAGTTGCAGATTTTAGAAGTATCCAGGAAGTTATAATTGACACAGATTTTGAGATCTTATTTCCAAATTCTTATATCCCACAAATTGATGAACGATTGTCGCTATATAAAGAGCTTGCAAAAATTGAAAATGATAATGATCTTGATTCATTTAAAAATAGAATTATTGATAGGTTTGGTGATATCCCTAATGAGTCTGTAGACTTAATCAATAGTGTAAAATTAAAATGGGTTGCACGCAAAATTGGTTTCGAAAAAATTGTTTTAAAAAATAAAAAAATGATTTGCTATTTCATTTCAGATAAAAATCATGAATATTTTAAATCTGATATTTTTATTACAGTTTTAAAAACCATCAATGAAACCCCTAGCTGCAAGCTCAAAGAAAAAAATAAACTTTACGTTGTCTTTGAAAATATAAATTCAATAGATGAGGCATTAAAAAATTTAAATATTTTTTAATTTATTAATCACAGAGAAAGCATTATCAACCTCGTCCTCATAAACCAAAATTGTGAATTCATTTGATGTTGAAATTACTTGGGAGATATTTATTCCGTCCCAAGANAGTTTTTGAAAAACGTANTAATATATGCCGGGNACAGAAANATTTTCTTGTGGTAATTTGAAGGATATAGCTGATAATCTATCAGTCTTTTTAATAAGTGTTTCTCCTTCAAAATTTTCTTCAACCAAAGTTCTTAAATTTTCACTAACCACAATGTTACATTCATCAACTCCTCTTGATGAAGAATAGAAGTTATTATTGATGTTTTTAAGATTTTTCAAAACTTCTGCTTGTTTAATCATTAGTGATTCCGATACTTTAAAATTATAGTCTGTCAAGTTTGACCNAACAGTAATATCTCCAATTTTTTTTATTACCCTGGTAATTTTTTGTGTATGTTGAAATTCAAGGTTAACTGAAAGTCTATTAAGTGCCATAACAATGGCTCCGTGATTTATATTTTTTCTCAATATTTCCTCAATATCAGGCTTAATAATTCTTGAAAGAGAAGTTAAATTGATTATTCCATCAGAAAGAGCAGAGCTTAAAAAGGGTTTCGACTTTATGTACTCACTGACAGCACTAGAAATAGTTTTCAAAATATAATGTTTTAAAAATCACAAATAATTGCAAAAATAACACATTAATAAAAATAGAACATCATAGTTAAATTGATTATTTTTGAAATGGATGGAAAAAAACCAAAGGTTCACTATAACCTCTGCTCTTCCCTACACTAATGGACCAATTCACATTGGTCACTTAGCCGGAGCATATTTACCTGCGGATATTTATGCAAGATATAAACGTCTGTGTGAGAATGATGTAGCTTTTATATGTGGCAGCGATGAACACGGTGTCGCAATATCAATCAAAGCAAGACAAGAAGGCACTTCTGTTAAATCAATAATTGATAAATATCATAATCTGATTAAAGAAACATTTGAGCAGTTCGGAATTTCTTTTGACAATTACTCGAGAACATCAAATCTTATACATCACGAAACATCAAAAGAGTTTTTTAAGAAATTAGATCAGGACAATTGTTTTGAAATTAAAACTACTCAACAACTATACGATAAAAGTGAAAATCAATTTCTTGCTGATAGATATGTCATGGGTGAATGTCCAAAATGTGGTCATAAAGATGCATATGGAGACCAATGTGAAAATTGTGGGGCAACTTTAAGCCCAAACGATTTGATTAACCCAAAATCTAAATTAAGTGGTTCAAAGCCAGTACTAAAAGAAACAAAACATTGGTATTTACCGCTAGGTAATTATGAAAAGTTTTTGACTAAATGGGTATTAAAGGCGAAAAAAGGAATATGGAAACCAAATGTTTATGGCCAAGTAAAATCATGGTTAGACCAAGGGCTTGAATCAAGAGCAATTTCTAGAGATTTAGACTGGGGAATTCCAATACCAAGAGATGATGCAAAAGGTAAAGTTATGTATGTATGGTTTGATGCTCCAATCGGTTATATTTCGTCAACTAAAGAATGGGCAGAGAGAGAAAATAAAAATTGGGAAGACTATTGGAAAAAACCCGACACTAAGCTGATACATTTTATCGGAAAAGACAATATTGTTTTTCACTGTATTATTTTTCCTTCAATATTAAAAGCACATGGTGAGTTCATTTTGCCAGAAGATGTTCCTGCAAATGAATTTTTAAATCTTGAGGGGAAAAAAATATCCACCTCTAATAATTGGGCAATATGGCTAGACGAATATTTGAAAGATTTTAAAAATATGCAAGATTCGTTAAGATATACTCTAACTGTTAATTCACCCGAGAATAAAGACAATGATTTTACATGGAAAGACTTTCAAAGCAGAAACAACAACGAATTAGTAGCTATTTTTGGAAATTTTATAAATAGGGTATTTGTATTAACTGAAAAATATTTCGATAATATAATTCCTAAATATGATGAACTTGATTCAAATCAAATAATTAAAATCTATAATTATGTATCATTAATTTCTAGTTCACTAGACAAATTTAAATTTAGAGATGCCGTAAACCATTTGATTGACTTAGCAAGAACAGGTAACAAATACTTGGCTGATAAAGAGCCATGGAAACTCCATAAGGAAAATAATATGAAAGAGGTTGAACAAATAATTTACACCTCTCTTGAGACATGTGCCTTACTTTCTATTTTATCAGAACCTTTTATTCCCAGTTCGGCAAAAAAAATAAGAGATATATTAGATATAAACTTAGTAAACTGGACAGTTTTAAAATCTAGTGGCAAAATTATTCAGCCAGGTCATAAAATAAAAAAATCCTATTTAATATTTAGAAAAATTGAGGATGATGAAGTTGAAAAGCAATTAAAAAAACTGAACTCCAATGTTAAAAGTTAATTTCTTTAACTTTTACGTTTAGTTGATAGACAAGGGCATTAAATGATATGATTATTTTTTTTATATCATCCCTATAATCATCAGAATTAAACTCCGTTTCATCTGACAAAAAAATTTTTTCTACAAATGTTTTCAAAACCTTGGTTCTTCCGATTATTGGTGGTGTATCAAAAGGGGCTGGAATTTTATCTATTTCTACATTCTCTAATTGATTATAAAGTGAAGAAATTAATATTCTGTGATTGCCATCATCTCTAGACATATCATTCAATATTTCAGATAAGCTTAGAAACTCAGACCACTTTTCAAACTCTGAATTATACAAACTATCCAATTGTAATATTTCAGGAACAGTATCTAAGTCAAAGAAAGAATTAAATGCGATTTCACTAACATCTTCAGAAACAACATTTGTCTTGATTTCATTTTTACAGGAAAACAATAAGATGCTTAAACAAAAAACGATATATCTCAAAGTCAATTTTTGAGTAAAATTACGTTTTTATTATAATCCGTAACCAATATCAAATAGTAGGTTATCTTTATCTGCATTAGACCCATCTTCNGTATCAATTGGCCACGGGAATGATAATCTTCCTTTTGAATTAAAGTCACCAAATAAAATATCTGATACACCATCGCCTTCTGTTCCGGGTAACCAAATAGCGGCAAAAGCATCCCATTGACCAATGTGATCAGCAACATTCAAGGGTCTACCAGAAATTAAAAGAACAGCAACCTTAAAACCTTTGTCTTTTAATGATTTGATGAGATTAATATCATCGTTATTTAAATCTAAGCTCTCTTTGTCTCCAAACCATTCTGTATAAGGGTCTTCACCAATTACAACAACAGCAATGTTATCAGAGTTGGGTACAACATCTGAGCCGTCTTCGCTGTAAATAATTTCTGTTGATTCGGAAACAGTTTTCTTTATACCATCAAGAATTGTTGTACCAACAGTAATATCACCTTGACCACCCTGCCAATCAATTGACCAACCACCGCATTGCATTCCAAGATTATCAGCACCTTTTCCAGCAACAACTAATGTTTGTAAATCCTTAGATATAGGAAGAACATTGTCATCTTTTAAAACAACTACGCTCTCTCTAACAGCTTGTCTACCTACGGATCTATGTTCAGCTGACCCGATTAAGGTTAAGTTTTCGTTACTGACAAGAGGACTATCCATCAATCCATTTCTTATTTTAACCTTTAATATTCTAGACACTGCATCATCAATCCTTGACATCGGAATTAGACCTTCTTCAACGTTTTCTTTCAATAACTTAATAAATTTTTTATATGGTTGACCCTGACCAGATACCATAACCATGTCAATACCGGCATTGATAGAAATCTCTATATCCGATTTATAATCACCCGGTATTTCATCTATTCCCTGCCAGTCGGAAATGACAAATCCTGTAAAGCCCATTTCATCTTTTAAAATATCCGTCAATAGTTCCTTGCTTCCGTGACATTTAACACCGTTCCAGCTGTTGTAAGAAGCCATAATAGTTTGAACATCTGCATCAATTGCCTCTTGGTACTTTGGCAATAATTTTTCTTTTAGTTCATCAATTGTCAGGACTGTATTTCCTCTATCCACCAATCCATTCATTCCCGTTCCATATTCTGTGTTACCATCTCCTACAAAATGTTTTGCACAAGCAATCACTTTTTTCCCATTCATATTTGCAACACTTTGATAACCCGACACTGCGGCAGCTCCAAGATTTGCAACTAAACTCGGATCGCTGGAGAACCCTTCATATGTTCTTCCCCATCTGTAATCTTCNGGTGATGACAAACATGGAGCAAATGTCCAATCAATTCCAGTAGCAGCAACTTCTATAGAGGTTATTTCTGAAACTTTGTGAATTAGTTCGGGATTGTTCGTTGCACCCAAACCAATATTATGAGGAAAAATTACTGCACCGTAGACGTTATTATGACCATGAACAGCATCAATACCATAAACAAGTGGGATTCCCAATCTGGATTTAAGAGCTTCATTTTGGTACTTGTTGTACATATCTAACCAAGCTTGGGGTTCATTAACTTCAGGATGAGAACCACCACCACTCAACAACGAGCCGATATGATATGTTGATAAATCTGTAATGGTATCAAGAAATCTTTGATCAATTTGTGTCATTTGACCAACTTTCTCTTCCAAAGTCATCATATTTAAAATTTCATTTGCTCTCGAGGAAATTTCACTCTCTGAAATTTCATTTGGTTTTTGAAAATCACAAGAAAAATTAATGATGAATAATGTTAGTAATATAATTTTAAAGTATCTCATTTTATTGAATTTATTGGTAAACTCGAACATAGTCAACTTCCATTGTGTCCGATACGAAGCTGTCAGGAACAGAACCACCAAAAGTTCCTCCCATTGCAATATTTAGTATTAAAAAGAAATCCCAATTGAATGGTAACGCACACGCATTACCAACAATATGGAATGGCTTATCATTCACCAAAAAAGTGATTGCCTTTTCTGACCATACAACTGAATAAATATTAAAATCTGTTGAAACATTTGTGTATTCATTAGTCTCTCCACCATCTCCACTACCATGTTTATCAGGGTGGTGTACCGTTCCCTGAATTTTATTTAATCTATTTCCTGCATGCTCCATGATGTCTATTTCTCCACACTTTGGCCAATCAATATCATCGTAATTTGAACCCAAAAGCCATAGTGCTGGCCAAGTACCTTTTTTTCCAGGAAGCTTAGCTCTAATATCAACACGTCCATATGTGAAGTCAAATTTACCGTTGGACTTAATTCTTCCAGATGTAAAACTTTTTCCATTATAGCTTTCTCTCTTGGCAATAATTTTCAATTTACCATCCTCTACAATGACATTATCTAGACGATCAGTGGTGGCTTGTAATTCTTGATTATACCACTGATTTCTAACTTCATAAACCCATTTGTTGCTGTCAATCTTCCCATTGTAATCAAATTCTTCCTGCCAAATTAAATTGGTATATAAATCTTTAGATGGTGTAGTTGAAACCTCCTGATCTGTGAGCCAGATATACCATGCACGATTTTGATCATCTACAGTTCTGACAAATATATTGTTGTCATCATAGCATTCAATTGTAGACCGGTGCTGACCAACAAAAAAACCAATAAAACCTTTGTCTTGAAATACCAGTTTATTCTCATCATTTTCTTTTGAAACTGAAAAAGTAGTTTGATAATTTGATAAACTATATTTTTCAATCTCATTAGATCCGTTTATGAATTGGCCTGTATTCCCAAAAGTTTGATTTAGATAATTTGCTTTACCGTACACATCTCCATTAGTTTCATGAATGTATGTTCCATCAGATTTAAAAATAAACTTATCATCATAAAAACCTGCATTTGATTTAGAAAAAGCCGAGGCTTCCCACCATGTTGGATACTTAAATTGGTTGTCGCCATTTGAAAAATGGGCATCATATGCAGCATTTACTTTCCATGATTTTTGACTTCCACCTGAAAGTAGCTCAACAAGATCCGCATCCAGTGCGGGTCTTACATAAACTTCTATTGTTTGAGAAGTGCTAACAAAATGATTTGTTGTTGAATATGCCAATACATTAACACTGTACGTATTTGTTCCGGTGTTTGTGTAGGTATACTCCACAACCCCAGATGAACTTTCTTCAGAGTCACCTGTCCCAAAACGAAAACTAAAATTTACAGCATTATCAGCTGTTGCAGTAAATTTTACAACACCAGATCCGTCACCACTAGGGTTGTCAGAATCTAACCCCATTATTTCGATAGACAACGTTAAATTTGAAGGAATAACCTTGTCAGGATCACTGGGATCAGTTGCATCATCTGTTGATTCACCAGAACACGAAAAGATTATAAAAACAAATAAAAATAAATTGTACAAACCTTGTTTCAATTGTTAAATATTTAAAAAAAGAGCCAAGGAAAATCCAAAGCTCTTTTTCTCTAAGTTATAAAAATATCTATGAGTTACTCATTATTAATTATACCATGCCATGAATTTCCATCAAACCCAATGGTTGAATATCGAATTCTAGTATCAGATCTCTCCCATATAAAAAATTCCTGATTCCCAACATAGAAACCAATGAAACCTGTACCTGAAAAAATTATTTTTTCACCAGGATANATTTCTTGACCNGCAGCNGTATCNTCATACTTACCATCTTGNTTCCANTCCCATCTTGCTGTNAAAGGNNCNATNGTNAACTCNACTTCANANTTTTCATATGGATAAAATTCATACTCATAATTTGGATCTCCAGTGCTTGTAGCTCCNCTNTCACCNCCTANNTCTGCTTTCATTGGNTCTTCTTTNCCAAAAATAGCTCCATCNGGNCCAACNTTGAANGNNAACTTTCCTTTACCAGCATCAGCNTCCCAGTCNGANAANGTNTANCGATCATCNTATATAGCCGTATTTACTTTGGCTAATGGATCAGCTGACCACCACCAAGGAATNGGTGCTCCCCAATTGGCAGCATTTGCAGAATTATCTGCATTTAAACCAGCAGCTACACCAAGGTGACCTTTTTCATCCTTACTCATTTTCCAAGTACCCGTCGTTAGGGCAGCTATAAGTTCAGCCGGAGCAACATAAGAAACCAAAACATCTACAGTTATATTTTGGGATGACGTAGTTCCACCTGCACCAATTGCAATTGCAGTTATGGTGTATGAATTGACTCCTAAACTTGTAAAAGCATATTTTATGGTTCCACTTGGTTTTAGGGTCTCGGCACCATTATTCACAAACTTATAGGAAATTGCATTTTCCGCAGTTACAGTGAATTCAACTTCACCACTACCATCACCGTTAGGATTGTCAGCGTCTTGACCAACAATGTTTGCGGTAATTTGAACATTTGATGGCGCAATAATTTCACCAAAAGAGTGTTCATCGCTTTCAGCGAAGCTATCAATCTCACAACTTGTAATGAAAATTACAATTGTCAGAGACATTAAAGTTTTAAAAATTGTATCTAGTTTTTTCATATTAATAAATTTTTATCTGTGAATAAATACATTATCGATGTAGGCCATAACCGAATCATAATTATTTTCTCCATTAAATTGAACCAGCATTCTAGTAAACTCGGTTGCTGAGCTTTGATCAGAAAAATCAAACGTTAATCTTTGCCATTTATCAAGCTCTACGGCTTGCTCGGCGGTAATTTGTCCTTCCCAAGGCCTATCTTTGTTGCCATTTTGAAGTTTTAACCAAAGTTTATTGTCTTGACTTCCTGTTAATCCAGAAGATGGCATATAAACATCTAAGGTTATTTTATTTGCATTGGTCAAATCAAAACTGATTGAATTATCAGTTGCGAGGTAATATCGAATATTTGCATATTGCTGACCACCTTGATCATGATAAACAAGGACTTTATCAGATGAATTTATAGTTCCTTTGACAGGGTTATCTATAATTTGCATGTCCTCAACCTCTTTTTCCCACAGAGCAATATTTCCATTTCCTTCAAAATCATCGTGTGACTGTGGCACTTCGTAATAAAAATCATCTATATATGCTGTAACCATATCATTGTTACCTTCGCCATTTACTTGAAGAACAATTCTACTAAACTCAGTTGAGGAGGCTTTTTCAGAGAAATCAATGTATACATTGTTCCACTTATCAAGTTCTAGCATGGTTGAAACGCCGTGCTGACCTTCCCAAGGTCTTTCTTTCGATCCGTCCTGAAGCTTCAGCTCTACCTTATTGTCTTGATCTCCTGTTAAGTCAGCAGATGGAATGTATATTTTAAATTTAAAGATATTGTTTGTACTCAAATCAAACTTTGCAGAGTGATCTGCTTTCAAATCAAATCTAACATTAGCATACGTACCTCCAGTATCTTCATATTTTAAAACCTTTCCTGAACCATAAGGATTGTCTGCAACAGTCATTCCAACTGCGTCAGCTGCCCAAGTAATACTCCCATTTCCTTCAAAATCGTCGTATAATGGGTACAAAGGATCTGGCGGTAAACCTTTAATGATGTTGTCAATATGGAAATCCAATACTTGTCCATACGTAGGTCCACAATCACCACACCAATCTGGCGAACCTGCATCAATGAAGAATACTAGACGTTCAAATGATCCTGTTCCATCAAAAGGTTGACCATCATTCGGATAGTTTTGAGTGGTTTTTGTTGACCAATCATAAGTTAAATCATGCCACCCTTTAGAACTAACTTCATGCGATATCTCAAGATATTCCGAACCGTTTGGATCATCTTTGTTCTCTAACTTCATCAAAAGTCTATGTTTATCATCATTAGGCGAATAGAATCTAACTGAAACATTATTGTCAGCTCCTTTAACAATTTCAATCGGGACATCTAAAGTAATTTCAGCAGTGTCCCACCATTCTGTACTAGTAGTAATTTTTCCAGTGTTGTTTGAAGAATCCTCAGGATCAGTAGACAATTCAAATTTAAAGCCTCCTTTTTCCTCAAATTTTTCTTCGTTATCGAAATTGATTGGAAGTTCTACCGAATTTTCCTTCCAGAAATAAATATTGTCTAAGAATATTACACCTGCTCCATCACCATTATATGGGTTAATAGCAAACTTTAATTGATGCATATCATTGATCGTAAACCCATTTTGACTTGTCCAATCCGAAATTGGAATGTCAAAACTAGTCCATTCATCCTGTGTAAGTTTGGCTAGAACCGGTCTTTCACCATTAGAAGCACTTATAAGTGAAATTTCTAAATTTTCAAACTCAGGAGACGCAGTCCAAACATCAATATGCATATATTCCATCTTTGAAATATCTTGCTGTTCTGCAAGCTGAACGCCCTGATAATTAACTTTGGAATACCTTAACATTTTATCTCCATTTAAATCATATTCTTCATACTGGGTTGACTGCCACCACCAAGGATAAAAATCCGTTCCAGTTAAATCATTGTATTTGTCTGAGAAAACAGAAATTACAGTTGCTGCTGGGCGATCAGGTTGTTCTGGAGCTGAAACTGTCGGCTGTAAAATTGCTGTTACTTCAAACTCTTGTGTGAGTTCTGTAGTTTCAATCGCTGCGCCTTTAGCAACAACTCTAACAGTATAGATTCCTGCTTCAGCATATTGATAAGAAAGAGATTCTCCTATGTTTGCAGTTACAGGATCAACGCCATCAACACCGGGATAATATTCATACATCGTTGCAAAATCAGCAGCAAGGGTAACATTTACCTTTTTGGATTTCACCTCATCATTTGCGATTGTTAATACAAGATTTTCAGGTGCTTTAAACGATACAGTTAGAGGAACTTCTCCAGTTGCTGTCAAACCATTCAACCCTGTTGCAGTAACTTTTACGGTATAGGACCCTTCCTTGTAAGTATGTTGAGTATTTCCTCCGTTCTTAATTGAGGGAGATACTTCGGATCCATCACCGTAATCAACAACAAAACTAATTGATGCTTCACCGCTTGGAGTNATGGTGACCANACCNGTATTGTCTTGAGTTACTTCAAAAGATGCAGAAATGTTTGATGGAGGAGCAACATTAGCAAANTCTGTNNTGTCGCTAAAATCATCTTCACATCCNACAAATAGAAGTANAACGAAAATTGAACAAAATAATTTATATATATTTTTCATGTTAATTGTATAATTTAAAATTTAATAACCAGGGTTTTGAGTTAAGTTAGAAACATCTACCTCAGTCTGCGGTATTGGAAAAACTTCATGTTTTCCTTCCACAAAACCAGTGATTTTACCAGCTGCTTGTCCTGTTCTGACAAGATCAAAAAATCTGTGACCTTCACCCGCAAACTCCAATCTCCTTTCATCCCAGATTTCTTGGGTCAATGTTGAACCAGATGCTGAACTAGCTTGAGAATCATTGCCAAAAGCTCTTTTTCTAACTTGATTCAAATAATCTCTTGCTTTCACATCATTTCCGCTTCTGCTATTAGCTTCAGCAGCCATTAAAAGAACATCTGCGTATCTTATATATCTGTAGTTATTTTCATAATTCAACTCAGTTGTATTTTTTGAGTATCCTTGTCTTGGTATATACTTATTGTTAAAATAACCTGTATGTTCATAGCCCTCATTGTAACTTGCGTTATTATCATCAGACCATTTTACAATATCAAGAATTGAAGCATCTCTTCTTTTGTCTCCTGAAATATAGGCTTTATGCAATTCATCTGTTGGAACATTAAAACTCCATCCTGAAGAATAAGTAGGACCAGAATAACCTCTAATACCGTGATGAATAACACCAAAGTTACCTTCCGTACTTTGTGGCATCCAACCCCAATTCCATCCGTTTGACTCTTTGGAATGTTGAATCTCGAAAACAGCCTCAGGACCATTTTCTCCACTAACTAGAAAAACACTGCCAGGATCAGAGGGTAATGAGTAAAGACCAACAAGCGGTTCAAGAATTGTTGCAGCTTCAGAAAATTTGTCTTGATACAAATAAACCTTACC
>FUFK010039900.1_pt1 | contig 23265 bp, 25 predicted proteins | sample 1021851 | NCBI WGS metagenome assembly FUFK01 (sample SAMEA51879418, study PRJEB19060) | metagenome | reverse complement strand
AAATACTTTAGTAAGCAAATCCCATGATTGATGTATTGCTTGTTCCTTAAAATAATCCCCAAATGAAAAGTTTCCTANCATTTCAAAAAATGTATGGTGACGTGCAGTATGACCTACATTCTCTAAATCATTATGCTTTCCACCNGCTCTAAGACATTTTTGAGAAGTAACAGCTTTATCNTAATCTCTTTTTTCTACTCCAGTGAAAATATTTTTAAATTGAACCATACCTGAATTCGTGAATAAAAGAGTAGGATCGTTATCAGGTACTAAATTACTGGATTTAATTTCTTTATGATTATTTTTCTTAAAATACTGTATAAAAGTATTTCTTATTTCTGAAAGATTCATATTTNTCATAACAAAACCAATTAAAAAATATATTTAATTATTTTGTTAATATTAAAGCAAGTTTAAATAATAAAAAATTACTCTTCTGTATTTTTTTCTTCAGAAACCTCTGGGTTCATCATAATATTATCAACTAATCCAGAATTACTTCTAATTTTATTTTCTATTTCCAATGCAGTATCTGGATTATCTTTTAAATACTTTTTTGCATTTTCCTTACCTTGACCAATTCTTTGATCATTGTAAGAGAACCATGCACCAGCCTTATCAATAATATCTGCTGCAACACCTAAATCTATAAGTTCTCCATGTTTTGAAATTCCCTCTCCGTACATAATATCAAATTCTACAGTTCTAAAGGGAGGTGCAACTTTGTTTTTAACAACTTTAACTCTTGTTTGATTTCCAACTATGTCATCCTTATCTTTTATAGCTCCAATTCTTCTTATATCGAGTCTTACAGATGAATAAAATTTTAGAGCATTTCCACCTGCTGTAGTTTCAGGACTTCCAAACATAACACCAATCTTTAACCTAATTTGATTTATGAAAATAACTAGACAATTAGATTTAGATATTGATGAAGTAAGTTTTCGTAATGCTTGACTCATTAATCGAGCTTGAAGTCCAACATGTGTATCACCCATGTCTCCCTCTAATTCAGCTCGTGGTACTAAAGCAGCAACCGAGTCTATAACCATTACTGATATAGCGCCTGATCTAACTAATGTATCAGCAATCTCTAATGCTTGTTCACCAGCATCAGGTTGTGAAATAAGTAATTCATCAATATTCACACCCAATTTTTTAGCATAAACGGGATCTAAGGCATGTTCTGCATCTACAAAAGCACAGGAACCACCTTGCTTTTGTGCTTCAGCAATAGCATGAAGCGCTAAAGTCGTCTTACCAGAACTTTCTGGACCATAAATTTCAATTATTCTACCTTTTGGAAAACCNCCTATTCCAAGGGCAATATCTAACCCAAGTGATCCTGTAGAAATTGATTGAATATCAATATTTTGATCATTTTCTCCTAATTTCATTACAGAACCTTTACCAAAGTTCTTTTCAATTTGTGAAATNGCACCTTCTAGTGCTAAATTTTTATTCTCATTNTCCATGGAAAAGTCAAGTACCTCAGCATTCATTTTTATACTCCTAAAAAATTTATAAGAATATAATATTCATGTTTTGTTCTTATGTCAACAAATGTTCACATTTTGTTCTTTTTAATCGTCTTTATGTATTCTTTCCATTTTTTCATGCCTTTCTTGAGCATCCAAACATAAAGATGCTATCGGCCTTGCGATTAATCTTTTAATACCAATAGGCTCATCTGTTTCTTCACAGTAACCGTATGTACCTAAATCAATTCTTCTCAAAGCAGAGTCAATTTTACTAATTAATTTTCTTTCTCTATCTCTTGTACGTAATTGAATAGCAGCATTACTTTCAACTTGAGCTCTGTCAGCAATATCAGGTCTCTGCAATCCATCTTCAGATAGNTCATCTTTAGTATCTGAAGCCTCATTTAATAACTCTTTTTTCCATATCAAAAGTTTTTGTCTAAAAAACTCTAAATGATTTTCATTCATATATTCTTCAATGTCTGTAGGCACATAATTTTCAGGTANTACAATTCTAGATCCTTGAATNCCAGACTTATTTGAAGATTCATTATTTATTTTATTTTTATCTATAGAATTCATTTAAAAACACCTTATATAAATTGTATGTAGGCTTATAATGAAACCNNTAAAAGTTCAACATATTTTTTTAAAAAAATTAATTATACTTAGAGATGCNAAATAAATANTCAACAAANATANNTTTTATGAATAAACANCTNTANAAAAATTTACTTGNTAATGAATTNANNAAAATAAAAAAAGAAAATAGATATAGAATTTTTAATGAAATTAAGAAAGATAATTCTTATCCACTAGCGAAAAAAGCTTATAAAAATAAACTTAAAGATATTCTAATTTGGTGTTCCAATGATTATCTCGGAATGAGTAAAAATGCGTCATCCATAAAAAGAGCAAAAGAATGTNTAGATAATTATGGAATTGGTTCAGGAGGAACAAGAAATATATCTGGAACNCATTCNCCTCTAGTTAAATTAGAAGNTGATTTAGCTAATTTACATTGTAAACAAAAAGCNTTGGTTTTTACATCTGGATATGTAGCAAATGAAAGTACAATTGGTGCATTAACAACTATATTTAAGGATTCGATTATATTTTCTGATGAAAAAAACCATGCATCAATCATTTCTGGAATAAAAAAAAATAAATGTGAAAAATATATTTTTAATCATAATGATATGATTGATTTAGAAAATAAATTATCATTAGTAGATATTAATCGTCCTAAAATTATTATATTTGAATCTATTTATTCAATGGATGGAAGTATAGGAGANTTANCTGGAATAGTTAATTTATCNAAAAAATATAATGCNTTCACTTATGTTGATGAAGTTCATGCAGTTGGCATGTACGGAAAAACAGGTGCAGGAATTTCAGAAAAGTTTAATTTGCAAAATNATATTGATATTATTCAAGGAACACTAGCTAAAGCTTTTGGAACAATAGGAGGATATATAGCATCTGATGATCTTGTCTGTGATGCAATTAGATCTACAGCGAGTGGCTTTATCTTNACCACTTCGTTGCCTCCATTAGTGGCTGAAAGTGCAAGAGCATCTATTGAATATCTTAAATCTAACAGTGAATTAAGAATTAAACAGCAAGAAAACGTTAAATTTTTAAAAAATGAACTTTTAAAACATGATATAGAGATACTTAAAAATACAACCCATATTATCCCAGTGATGATTAGAGATGCTGAATTATGTAATGAAATAAGTAAACACTTACTTGATAACTATGGTCATTATATACAACCAATTAACTACCCAACTGTAAAAAAAGGAGAAGAGAGGTTAAGAGTTACACCAGGACCATTTCATAATAAAAAAATGATGTTAGATTTAGTTGATAGTTTAGAAAAAACATTTAGAAAATTTAATTTTACAAAAACCAGCATTAACGCCGCGTAAATGAAATGATACAGAAACCCCCAGATCATATAAAAACAAAATTTGATAAAATTGGTATCCTTTTAATAAACTTAGGTACACCTGAAAACACTGATTATTGGTCAATGAGAAAATACCTTAAACAATTTCTTAGCGATAGACGTGTAATAGATGTGTTTAAACCACTTTGGTGGTTAATCTTAAATGGACCTATCTTAGCCTTCAGACCTCAAAAATCTGGTAAAGCTTATAAACGAATTTGGGATGAAAAAAAAGGATCACCACTTAGATACATAACAGAAAGCCAGTTAAAAAAAATACAAGATAAGTTTAAATCAAATGATTCATTAATATTTGATTATTCAATGAGATATGGGAAACCATCAATAAATGAAAAACTTGAACTTTTATTTCAAAAAGGTTGTTCTAAATTATTAATTTTGCCGCTTTATCCTCAGTACTCTGCAAGTACCACAGCATCAGTACAAGATGAAGTGTTTAAATGGTTATTAAAAAAAAGATGGCAACCATCCATTAGAACTATAGCTCCTTGGTTTGATGATGATAAATATATTACTAACATTGCAAACTCAATTCAGGAATCATTTAAAAAAACTGGAAAACCTGAGCATCTTATTGTTTCTTTTCATGGTGTTCCTCGTAGATATTTATTATTAGGTGATCCTTATCATTGTCATTGCCAAAAAACTGGAAGATTAATAAAAGAAAAACTTAAATGGCCAGATAATAAATTTACCGTTTCGTTTCAATCAAGATTTGGACCTGAAGAGTGGTTAAAACCTTATACTGATGAGACCTTAATAGAACTTGCCAAAAATGGAACAAAAAAAATCAGTATAATTTCTCCTGGTTTCGTTACAGACTGTTTAGAAACACTTGATGAAATCAAAAATGAAGCTCTGGAAACTTTTCAAGAGCATGGTGGAAAAAATTTAAATTATATAAATTGCTTAAATGATGGGGAAGAAGGTATTTCATTATTATCTAAATTAATTCAAAACAATATTAAAGGATGGAATTAATTTTAATTTAATTAAACCAATATTTACATTTTTTAAAAAGATTGTATATTACCAATACATGCGGGTATTGTGTAGTGGTAAGACCTCAGCCTTCCAAGCTGATGACGCGAGTTCGATTCTCGCTACCCGCTCCATAAAAATACATAAATTTTATTTAAAATTTAAATAAAGTATTACAGACACGCTAGATAAAATTAAAGATCCTCCCAATAAAGTTGTCAAACTTGGTAGGTTTTCAAGAAATAAATAGTCAATTATTATTGAAAAAACAGGAATTAAAAATAAAAAAAACGATGCTTTATTTGCACCAAAATAACCCACTGAATATGTCCAAGTATAGTAACCTAAAAGTGTTGGAAATAAAGTTAGCCAAACAAGAGCAAATATACTCTTTTCATCTAAAACACTNACTGAGTTTAAAGTTGAATTGAACCAGAATAACATTGGAATTGTTCCAAAAACTAGAGTTAAAGATAATGAAATAGCAACACCATATTTATCTATTAATGGTTTTACAATATGAAAATAACTTGCAGTCAAAAAAGCAGCAAAAAATATTAAAAATGCACCCTCATTCAAAATAGTGTCTAATTGTCTTTCTAATGAAATTATAAACACACCTACAATACATATAATTATACCAACCCAGTAGTAAGCTTTTATCTTTTGTTTTAATAAATAGAAACCAATTAAAAATGCAAAAAGTGGATTACAATTTACTATAAAACTACTTGCACCTGCACTAACTGAAGTTTGTCCAGTATTTAAAAAAAAATTATATAAAAANATTCCAAAAAAACCTGATAAAAAAAAACGAANATAATCTCTCATTGAAATATTTAACTTAGTTTTTAAAAAGTATAATAATCCCAAAATACCTGGTAATAAAAATCTACCTAAAGCTAGCTCCATGGGGTTTAAATCTTTTAAAAGGTATGACATTGCTGGGAAAGATGATCCCCAGACTAAAATTGTTATTAAAAGATAAAAAAAAGGTTTTATGGTCATCAAAATTAATTTGATTTTGGAATACTTAATTTTTTATCTACATTATGCTTTTGTAAAGAATTTTTAATATATCCATCCTCTATAGCTTCAAATATTATTGAATTAATAAATTCAATAACTTCAGGATAATTCTTTTTAAACCCAACTGATTGCTTTATATATGTAAATGGTTCATCAATAATCCTATCATTATTTTTCAATTCCATTTCATCAATTAACTTTGGTCTTAAACCAGCTAACACATTTGCATTACCTGTCCTATAATAAGTATGAGAATCGTCAATCGATTTGACTCTAACAATTTTAGAAAATTTAAAATTTGATTTAAGCCATAAATCATAAGCGCTCCTATCTGCAACAACAATAGTATTTTCTTCTTTGTCAATATCCTGATTTGTAAGAAGACCAGATTTATTTTTAACTAAAAAATTTGCATCTATTAAAACATATGGATTACAAAAATCTATTGTATTACCTCTTTCGGGTTCAAAAGCGATATTACCTATATCCCAAACATCGTCATTTACAACATCAGCTAACTGTCCTGGTCTTTCAAATAAAATAAATTTACATTTAACATCAATTTTTTTTGCAATTAATTTTGCAATATCAGGTGATATACCAATTGGATCACCATCTTCATTTTTACCCACAACAAGTAAAAAATTACTCATGTTAATTCCAACTCTTAAATATCCCTTTGGTGCTATTGTTTGTTTTATTTCATATGTCATTTCAATCTCCAAAACATCTAAAAAACTATTGTTATTATATATTTTTAAAATACAATCAAATTATGAAATATTTTATTGCCATTATTAAACCTTTTAAACTTGANGATGTTAGAAAAGCTTTAACTCAAATTGGAGTTGAAGGNTTAACCGCTTCAGAAGTAAGAGGTTTTGGCAGACAAAGAGGCCAAACTGAAATTTATAGAGGAACTGAGTATAGCGTTTCTTTTGTACCAAAACTTAAGATTGAATTAGCTGTTCCAGATGAATTAGAAGAAAAAGTTTTGGAAACCCTAAACAAAAGTGCAAATACTGGTCAAATAGGTGATGGTAAAATCTTTGTATTTGATATTAAAAGCGCAACCAGAATAAGAACTGGTGAAACAGGAAATGATGCTTTGTCTTAAACTAAACTAACCTCTCATTTGCCCAATTAGCTGCATNNANAATTATTTCTGATTTTTCATTATCCAANAAATATTTGAGTTGTTTTTTATAAATCTTATTTTTACTATTGCCTGCTGCTATACAACAATTTCTAATAAATCGTTCTCTTCCAATTCTTTTAATTGGTGATTTCGCAAACTTTTTTTTAAAACTAAATTCATCTAAAGTTAAAAGTATATCTAAACTAAACTCTTTATCAATTTCATAAAACTTAATTTCAGATGATAATTTAGCAAATTTATTCCAAGGACATATTGCTAAACAATCATCGCACCCATAAATCCTATTCCCCATTTTTTCCATAAACATTTCTGATATTTTTCCAGAATATTCAATTGTAAGATAAGAAATACATTTTCTAGGATCAATTTCATAAGGGGCTATAAAGGCTTCTGTAGGACAAATATCTAAGCAAGCCTTACATGAACCACAATGATCATTTTCAGGCAAATCAATTGGTATGTCTTTATTTAAAAGTATAACTCCTAAAAATAACCACGAACCAAATTCTTTTGATACTAAGTTTGTGTGTTTTCCCTGCCAACCTAAACCTGCTAATTGAGCTAGAGGTTTTTCTAGTAATGGCGCTGTGTCAACAAATACCTTTAAATCTAAAAGTTTATCTTTATTCAAAATTGGAAATAATTTACTAGCGAACCTTTTTAATTTTCCTTTAAATACTTTATGATAATCCTCTCCATTTGCGTAAACAGAAATATTCCCTAAGTCATTCTTTTTATTTTTTAAAAGCGGATTATTTCTAGGCCCGTAGTTTAAACCTAATATTATTGCTGATTTTGCTTCAGGCCATAAATTAATTGGTGACTTTCTTCTATATTCTGTTTTTTTTAACCAATCCATTTCACCATAAAGTTTATTTTTTAAAAATTTTTGAAATTGTTTTTGGATTTGATTTGGTATTTCAGGTTTAGTTATTTTGCAGACATCAAAACCAAAAGATTTTGATAATAAATTAATTTTTGTCTTAATTTGTTCATTATTTTGTTTTTTATTATTCATTACTTTTGAAATTGTATTTTTTTAAAAAATTTTTTTCAAATTCTTTGAAACTATTACTTATAATGCTCTCCCTAGCTCTTTTAACAAGGTTCATATAAAATGATAAATTATGCCAAGTTAATAATGATGCACCTAAAATTTCTTTTGATTTAATTAAATGATGGATATATGCATTTGAAAAATTTTTACATGTATAACAAAAACAATCTTGATCTAATGGNTTTTTATCAAATTTATATTTTGCATTTTTTATATTAATTGGACCTAAAGAAGTAAAAGCTTGTCCATTTCTACCTGATCGTGTTGGAAGAACACAATCAAACATATCAACACCTCTTTTTATAGCACCTATAATATCATCCGGCTTACCTACTCCCATTAAATATCTAGGTTTATGTTTTGGTAATTTTTTTTCTGTTTTAATAATTGTATCAAACATTACATCTTGAGGTTCTCCAACTGCGAGACCTCCAATTGCGTAACCTTCAAAATCAATTTTTGTTAATTCATTACATGAAGTTTCTCTTAAGTCCTCAAAATCTGATCCTTGAACAATNCCAAATTGTCCGTAACCNGGTCTATTTATAAAGGCTTCTCTTGATCTTTTTGCCCATTCAATAGATAAATTAGTCGAATTTTCAGCATCTGTTCTCAATGCAGGATATTTAATACATTCATCTAATTGCATTGTAATTGTTGAACCTAAAATATGTTGAAATTGAGTGCTAATTTCAGGGGTTAAAAATATTTTTTTTCCATCTAAATGAGATTGAAAATAAACTCCTTTATCAGTTACCTTTGTTAATTTAGAGAGACTCATAATTTGAAACCCTCCTGAATCAGTCAATATTGGTTTTTCCCAATTAATAAATGATCTTAAACCACCAAACTTTTTTATAACTTCTTGACCAGGTCTTAAATAAAGATGATAAGTATTACCCAAAATGATTTGCGAACCTAATTCTAAAACATCTTTTAAATGCATAGCTTTTACTGTACCTAAAGTACCTACTGGCATAAAAATTGGTGTTTCGATATCACCATGTGCTGTCCTAAGTAATCCGGCTCTTGCTTTACTATCTTCAGCGACTAATGAAAAATCAAATTTTATTGACATAACCTTTTCTCTTCAGCAAGCAACAATCTCCATAAGAATAAAATCTATACAATTTATTGATTGCATGATCATAAATTTTTTTCACCTCCTCTTCTCCGGAAAAGGCTGAGATTAAAATTAATAAAGTAGATTTTGGTAAATGAAAATTTGTAAGTAAGTAGTCTACAACATTAAATTTAAATCCTGGTTTAATATATATATCCGTCTTATCAGAACAACTTTTTATATCATTNAACTTTAAAAAAGTTGCTTCNAATGTTCTCATTACAGTTGTNCCAACAGCAATTATTTTTTTNCCATTTAATTTTGCATTTTTTAAAATATTTACTGTATTTTTTGAAATTTCATAAGACTCAAAATGCATTTTATGATCATTTATATTTTGAGTTTTAACTGGAAGAAAAGTACCTGCACCAACGTGCAAAGTTATAGATGTAATCAAAACTTTTTTNTTNATTAAAGTATCAATTATTTCTTTAGTAAAATGCAGCCCAGCTGTAGGNGCAGCAACAGCACCTATCTTTTTTGCAAAAAATGTTTGATAATGTGTTTCATTTTCTAAATTTTCATTTTTTATATATGGCGGTAATGGGGTGATTCCGTATTTAGAAATTTTGTCTAGCAACTCATTACCAGAAAAATTAAACTTTAATAGAACTTCTCCATGATCTTTTTTTTCTAAAATTATTGCTTTAAAAGATTTAGAAAAATATACCTCGTCATTTTTTCTACACTTCTTTGCCGGTTTACAAAAGGCATACCATTGATCTTCACTATTTTTCATATGAAGATTAAAACTAAGTTTTTTTTCATTAACTAAACCAATTAATTTAGCTTTTAAAACTTTTGTNTCATTTACAACTATTACATCGCCAGGNCTCAGAAGATTTGGTAAATCATAAAAATGAAAATCACCTAATTCTGAATTAATACAAGATAATAATTTTGAATTATGTCTTGGATTTACTGGTTGTTGAGCAATTAAATCTTCTGGAAGATTAAAATCAAATTGATCTATATTCATTGTCTATTTAAATATTTGAATTACACCAACTATCTTTTCATCATTATTTTTTACAACTAATGATTGTAATCTGGCCTCTTTCATTCTCTCGTGAGCAACTTGTAAGTTATCGTTCTCATAGGCCGTCATAGGTGATTTATTTAAAATATCTTTTATTTCTATTTTAGTAAAATCATCAGACATTAATAATGATCTTCTAAGGTCACCATCTGTAATAATGCCTTCAAGTTTTTCTTCATTTCCAATTAATGCCAATCCTAATCTACTTTCTGTCATTTTTAGAACAACTTCTTTCATAGTCCCATTTTTATTCACAAAAGGTAAATTTTGAGTAATCATTTCGTCCTTAACGCTCAATAACAATCTTCTACCTAGAGATCCACCAGGATGAGTTAATGCAAAATCCTCTTGTTTAAAGTTTTTTAAATTCATTAAAGAAACAGCTAATGCATCACCAATTATTAAAGTTGTTAAAGNNNANNTAGTTGGAGCCAAATTTAATGGGCACGCTTCTTTATCTACAGATATGTTTAAAACAATATCTGAATTTTTTGCTAGATTAGAATTTAATTCACCAGTCATTGCAATTATTTTAACTTTCAATCTCTTTAATGCAGGTAAAAGTGCTAAAATCTCATCAGTTTCACCTGAATAAGATATTAAAATAATNATGCTTTTNGATTGAACTATACCTAAATCGCCATGGATAGCCTCACCAGGATGCAAGAAATAACTTGGCGTTCCAGTTGATGCTAAGGTAGCAGAAATTTTTCTTCCAACTAAACCAGATTTTCCCATGCCACAAACAACTATGTGACCATCTGAAGAATTAATTAACTTTACAGCTTTTTCAAATTCTGGATCAAAAAGTTTTTCGAGTCTATTAATTGCATTTTGATAAGTTTTTGTTAAATTTAAAAATGTTTCTTTTATTTGCACTTATTGACCTTTTTTTGATTTACTATGTATATAATTAATTTATTGATATGACAATGAAAATACACTTCACATCATCGAACAGTAAAGAAGCTATCTCTCTTAAATCCAAATATTCTGAACTTTATAATCAAGCTAATTTAAGAGAAGCAGATGTAATTGTAGCTATAGGTGGTGACGGAGAAATGTTAAAAGCTTTAAGACTTGCAATTAAAAACAACTCTTCTGTTTTTGGTTTNAATAAAGGTCATATTGGTTTCTTNATGAATAAAATTAATAAAACAAATTTGATTAAGAGAATAAATAAAGCTAGTCAATTAACTGTCCATCCTCTCGAGATGGAGTGTTTTGATCATAAAGGAAAAAAACAAACATTTCTTGGGATAAATGAAATTTCATTATTTAGAAATACAAATCAAAGCTCTATTATTTCTATTTCAGTTGATGGAGTGGAAAGACTAAGAGATTTATATTGTGACGGAATTTTAGTTTCTACTCCTGTAGGTTCAACGGCTTATAATTATTCAGCAAAAGGGCCAATTATACCACTTAAATCCGATATACTTGCATTAACACCAATAAGTCCATTCAGACCAAGAAATTGGCAAGGAGCTTTACTAAATAATAATTCAGTTGTTACATTCACAATAAAAAATCCAGAATATAGACCAGTTAATGCCAGTGCAGATTCAGAAGAAGTTAAAAACATTAAAAAAGTAATAATTAAATTGAGAAAAGATATTAATATAAAACTTTTACACGATCCTGAAGATAATATGGAAAACAGACATTTAAAAGAACAATTTTTAATAGATTAAATAACTTGTTTTTTTATCTCTTTTTGCTTGTTCCACATTTCATAATATAATCCTTTATTTTTTATCAAATTACTGTGTTTTCCTTGTTCAATTATTTTTCCTTTAGACATAACTACAATCTTATCAGANTTACGAATGGTCGTTAATCTATGAGCAATTATTATTTTCGTATTATTTTTAAAATATTCATCTATTGAGTCCAAGACTAATTTCTCTGTTTTAGAATCAAGAGCTGACGTTGCCTCATCTAAAATTAAAATTTTTGGTTTTTTTAACATCATTCTAGCGATTGCTATCCTTTGCTTTTCTCCACCTGATAATTTTAAACCTCTTTCACCAACAATAGTTTCATACTTTAAATCTAAAGATTCAATAAAATCATCTAAATTACAAAGTTCAACTACTTTTCTGATTTCTTTTATAGAGGCGTTTGGGTTTCCATAAGAAAGATTATAACCTATTGTATTATTGAACATGATTGTATCTTGAGGAACAACACCAATAATTGATCTTATAGAGTCCATTTTACAATCTTTTAATTTTTGTTTATCTATTGAAATTTCACCTTTATGAGGATCATAAAATCTAAAAAGTAACTTAGTTAAAGTAGATTTTCCACAACCTGTTGGTCCGACAATTGCTGTACTTTTACCTCCTTCTATTTCAAGATTTAAATTTTTAATGATATTTCTNGAATTATAGTTGAAANCTAANTTTGAAATGTTTATTTCNCCNTTATGAAATTTAAAATTTTTGGCATTATCTTGATCAAATATATCTAACTTTTCATTCATTAATTCAAACATTTTTTTCATATCAAAAATTGATTGTCTTATCTCCCTATAAACATATCCTAAAAATTCTAATGGAACATATAATTGAAGCAAGAATGTGTTTACGACAACAAAATCACCAAGGCTCATTTTTTCATGGTAAATATCATATGCAGCCATAGACATAATGGAAAATAAACCTAAAGAAATAATTAAACCTTGTCCTAGATTTACCGCTGTAAGTGACAATCTTGTTTTTACAGCTTTGTCTTCATAATCTTTGAGAGCATTGTTATAAGAATTTATTTCTTTAATTTCAGAATTAAAATATTTCACTGTTTCATAATTAAGTAAACTATCAACCATTTTGGTTCCTGCATTTTCATCAGATTCATTCATTTTTTTTCTGATTAAGATNCTCCATTCAGTCAGTTTAAAGGTGAAAACACCGTAAAGAAAAACAGTTAACAATGTAGCAGCACAATAAAAAAAACCAAACGTTGTCCAAAGTACCACGCCTACCATTATCACCTCTAAAACAACAGGGATAACTTCAAAAATACTGAATCTTAATAAAAGCTCTATTCCTTTAGCACCTCTATCGAGAGCTCTAGATAATCCTCCTGTTTTTCTATTAAGATGAAAATTTAAAGATAAGTTATGCAGATGTTGAAAGGCAAATAATGCTGCAGCTCTTACAGATTTTTGAGCAACTTTTATGAAAACAAATTGTTTAGCTTCATCAAAAAANACCTTGGCAAAGCGAGCAAAACCATAACAACCAATTAATACAATTATTAAATAAAAGTTTGAAAATTCTTTTTTATTTACTAAATCAACAGAATATCCATATAAAAATGGAATCAATATATTAGTTAATGTTCCCAAAAAAAGAAAAAAAACAGCTATAAAGATTCGAACTGGAATTTCAATATTACCTTTTGGTATTACAAAGTTATAAAGTTGTTTCAAAATTGAAANGAAATCCAATGTACTTGGATTTATTGTTTCATTAACATTTTTTTTCATTGAAAATTAAGAGTTTGATACTGTGAAACTTTCACCACATCCGCATCTTGAAATTTCATTTGGATTTTCGAATTCGAAGCCTGAACTAAATTTACTTTCTTTATAATCCATTTTTGATCCAATTAAAAACATTGTTGCAGCAGGATCTACTAAAATAAGTACGTCATCAACAATTACTTTTTCTTCAAATGGTTTTACTTCTTTAGCGTACTCAATATTATATTTCAAACCTGAACAACCAGCTGTTTTAATACCAACTCTTAATCCAACGATATCATTACCTGTTTTTTTCATGAGGAATTTGACCCTATTTAATGCAGCGTCCGTAATAGTCAAAATTTGTTTGTTATTTTCCATTTATATATCTAACGCTAATTTAGCGTCCTCGCTCATTCTTTCTTTTGTCCATGGTGGATCCCACACAAGCTCTACTTCAATTAGACCTATATTTTTAATTTTAGTCAACTCATCTGCAACCTGTTTTGGTAATTCACCTGCAACAGGGCACCCAGGTGATGTTAAAGACATTTTTATAAACACATTATTACCTTTTGATATATTTATGTCATATATAAGACCTAAATCATAAATATTGACTGGTATCTCTGGATCATAAACATTTGTTAAATTNGAAATTATATCNTTTTCANATATTGAAATTTTATCAAAAGTATTTTTACTCCCTNACTTTACTATAAATGGTTTTGTTGAACCTTTTGGGTAGTTTGGTATAAAATCATAAAGCGTTTTTGTATCTTTATTCATCATTTAAAAATCTTCTTAACTTTTTCCAAAGATAATACTAATCTATCAAAATCTTCATATGTAGAATAAGCTCCAACTGATGCTCTAGTTGTAGAACTTAAATTAAAATGATCTAAAAGTGGTTGTGCACAATGATGACCAGCTCTCACGGCCACACCTTCTCTATCAATTATTGTAGCAATATCATGAGAATGTGCACAGTCCATTGTAAATGATATTACTCCTGCTTTATTCTTATTTTTCCCAAAAATATTTACACCATCTATTTTTTCGAGTTTATCATATGCATAAGAAATCAATTTTTGTTCATGATTACCAATATTTTCAATTCCATATTTATTAATCCAATCAATAGCTTTTCCTAATGCAATTGCTTGAACAATAGGAGGGGTCCCAGCTTCAAATTTTAGAGGTGGGTCTGCAAAAGTAGTTTTGTCAATGCTTACTACGTCAATCATATCACCTCCACATAAAAAAGGAGGCATGTTTTCTAGTAATTTATAATTTCCATAGAGAATACCAATTCCAGTTGGTCCATATAATTTATGTCCAGAAAAACAATAAAAATCACAACCAATATTTTTAACATCAACAGGGAAGTGATTTATTCCCTGGCATCCATCTACTAAAGAAATAGCATTAACAGATTTGGCTAAATCACAAATTTCTTTAATTGGAAATATTGTCCCTAAAACATTTGAAACGTGAGGAAAAGTTATGACTTTAGTTTTATCTGATATAAGTGATTTAATGATATTTATATCAAAATCTTTATCAGGATCAAAATAAGCAACCTTTATGTTAGCTTTTTTTATTCCAGCAATATATTGCCAAGGTACAAAATTAGCATGATGCTCTGCGATTGTTAAAATTATTTCATCATTAGGACTTAGATTTTCCATCCCCCAACTATAAGCAACTAGGTTTATTGATGCAGTTGCACCTGACGTAAAGATAATNTCTTTTTCATCTGCATTTATAAATTTTGCAACTTTTCGTCTGGCTTCTTCATAACTCTCTGTGGCTTTTTCTGATAAAAAATGTAATCCTCTGTGTACATTCGAATATTCCTTAGAGTAGTTATTATTAATTACATCAATAACATCTTTTGGCTTTTGCATTGATGCTGCTGAATCTAAATATACTAATGATTTATCCCAAACTTTTTGTTTTAATGCTGGAAATTCATTAATAATTTTTTGTGTATCAAAATTCTTATGTATATCATTCATATTCATTAGCTAATAATTTATTAATTTTAGTTTTAGTTTCATTATAAATTATGTCATGAAATTTATCACTAATTGATAAAGAAATCATCTCATTTAAAAATGCATCTATAAGAATAACTTTAGCTTTTTGTTTTGATATACCTCTACTTGAAAGATAAAAAATTTGATCTTCATCTAATTCGCCAACTGTTGCTCCATGCCCACATATCACATCATCTGCATAAATTTCAAGTTCAGGCTTAGAATTAGATACAGCTTTATCTGATAACATAATAGCCCTACTCATTTGTTTAGCTTCAGTTTTCTGTGCAAGTTTTTCAACTCTGACTTTACCTTGAAAGACTGCAGTTGATTCTTCTCCTAGTACACCTTTAACAATTTGAGAAGATTTGCAATTAGGTACATTATGATAAACACATGAAGTTAAATCATGATGCTGATTTCCCGATGATAAATAAATGCCATTAATATCTGCTTTTGAGTTTTCCCCTTCTAACAAAGTATGCATTTCCGATCTAGTGAATTCACCACCTTTAATAAGTGCAAAACTTCTTAAATTAGCTTCTTCCTTTATTACAGAAAGTGTCAATGATAGATTATGTGAATTTATTTTATCATCATATATTTTAATAATTTCTAAATTTGAGTTTTCTGATAAATTTATAATTTCAAAAGGAGCTAATAATCCGGCATAGGTTGAGTAATGTTGAAAAACTTGAACATCTGCATTTTTTTCTAAATCAATAAAAATAAATGGATGTATTGAAGTGTTTTCAGTTCCTCCTAAATTAAAAATTTCAATTGGTTTATAAAACTTTATATCATTTTTAAATTTAATTTTAAAAAACTTCTGAGAACATGAAAGGGTAGAATTTAATGTTGGGTGATTTTTTACAGATAAGTTATCAAACTTATTAATTATCTCTTTAAAATCTTCTATTTGAACTTCTTCAATTACAATTTCTGAAAGTAATTTATCTGATAATTTTTTTTCAAATTTTCCATTAACAAAAACTAAAGATATAGAATCTTTTATTAATTTATTAATATTGAAATCTTGTTGATTTTCCAAATTTAGTGGTAAAATATTTTTTCTAGCTAACTTACCTAATCGGCTAAATTTCCAAGCTTCATNTCTTGGAGAAGGCCAAGACTTTAAATTCAAATAAGGTTGTCTTTGAGGTTGATTTGGATAAACTTTATTAACAAATTTTTCTAAATTTGAAAAGAATTGGTCATTTCTAGCTTTTTTCATTCAAAATCTCAGAATAACCATTTTTTTCTACGTACAAAGCTAGGTCTGCATCTCCAGATTTAATAATTTTACCGTCTGACATTATATGGACAATGTCTGGTTTTATATAATCCAATAATCTTTGATAATGAGTGATTACAACTACAGCATTTTTTTTATCTTTTAAGTTATTAACACCTTCAGAAACTATTTTTAATGCGTCTACGTCTAAACCAGAATCAGTCTCATCTAGCACAGANATTTTTGGATTTAAAAGAGCCATCTGAAGTATTTCAAATCTTTTTTTCTCTCCACCAGAAAAGCCAAAATTTACATATCTTTTTAACATTTCATCTTTAATACTAAGATTTTCAGCAACTTTTCTTAAATGCTTTATAAAATCAAGATGTGATAATTCATTTTCACCTAAATATTTTTTTCTAGAGTTAAAAATTTCTCTTAAAAAATTTGTGCTTGATACACCAGGTAGTTCTACTGGATATTGGAAAGCTAAAAACAGCCCTAAATTTGATCTTTCATCTGGTGAAAGTGGAGTAAGATCAATATTATCAAATGTAATGCTTCCATTATCTAATTCATAGCCATCTCTTCCGGCTAACATATATGAAAGCGTACTTTTTCCAGATCCGTTTGGACCCATAATCGCATGAGTTTCNCCCTCATTNACGTTTAATGATAATCCTTTTAATATCTTTTTATTATTAATGCTTAATTCAGCATTTTTAATCTCAAGTATAGGCATAAGGCTTTACCCTACTGAACCTTCTAGACTAATACCTATTAATTTTTGAGCCTCAACAGCAAATTCCATAGGAAGTTCTTTCATGACTTCTTTACAAAATCCATTAACAATCATAGAAGTTGCTTGTTCGGCATCTAGCCCCCTTTGCATACAATAAAACAGTTGGTCTTCTGATATTTTTGAAGTGGTTGCCTCATGCTCAACCTTAGCATTTGATACATGTTGATTAATATAAGGTACTGTATGTGCTGAACAGGTGTCACCAATGAGTAAAGAATCNCACTGAGTAAAATTGCGTGCATTGTAAGCACCTTTTTGTATTTGAACTTGTCCTCTGTATGTATTTTGTGACTTTCCTGCTGAAATACCTTTTGAAATAATTGTAGATTTTGTGTTTTTACCAATATGTATCATTTTAGTACCAGTATCCGCCTGTTGAGCATTATTAGTAATTGCTACTGAATAAAATTCTCCAATTGAGTTATCCCCCATAAGAATGCAAGATGGGTACTTCCACGTAATTGAAGAGCCTGTCTCAACTTGTGTCCAAGATATCTTAGAATTTTCACCTAAACATTTACCTCTTTTAGTTACAAAATTATATATTCCACCTTTACCTTGTTCATCTCCTGGATACCAATTTTGTACAGTTGAGTACTTTATCTGTGATTTGTTCATAGCAACTAGTTCGACTACAGCAGCATGCAATTGATTTTCATCTCTTTGTGGAGCTGTACATCCTTCCAAATAAGAGACATAACCTTCATCCTCAACAACTATTAATGTTCTTTCAAATTGACCAGTATTTTTTTCATTAATCCTAAAATAAGTAGATAATTCCATAGGACATTTAACTCCTTTTGGAATATATACAAATGAACCATCAGTAAAAACTGCAGAATTAAGTGCTGTGTAATAATTATCAGTTACTGGTACTACAGAACCAATATATTTCTTTACCAAATCTGGATGATTTTTTATTGCTTCGGAAATTGGACAAAAAATCACTCCAACTTCTGAAAGCTTTTCTCTAAAAGTTGTAGCCACNGAAACAGAATCAAAAACAGCATCAACCGCAACACCNGCTAACATTTTTTGTTCATTTAAAGGAATACCTAATTTTTCATAGGTTTTTAATAGTTCAGGATCAACTTCATCTAAACTATTTAACTTCTTTTTGGCTTTTGGAGCAGCATAGTAATAAATATCTTGAAAATCTATATCTGGGAAAGAAACTTTTGCCCAATTAGGCTTTTCCATTCTTTTCCATTTTTTAAAAGCTTCTAATCTCCAATCTAACATCCATTTTGGTTCGTCTTTTTTTTCAGAAATAAATCTTATAATATCTTCATTCAGCCCTTTTGGAGCCTTATCAACTTCAATCTTAGTGGAAAATCCGTATTTATATTTATCTGTAGTTGATTTTACTTGATTAATAGTTTCAGTTGTTGCTACCACTTTAAAATACCTTATTTGAAAATATTACTGATTTTAATTATATCTATATGAATATATATAGTATTATATAACATTAATTAAAGAACATTTAATAAATTATTAATTCCTAACCTGAGGCTTTAATAAATATTTACCTTTTTGAATCCCACTAAACATTTGTTCAAGATCAGGATGATCAACTGGACCATTATCACTATCCATAATAATATTTTGTTGAGAAACATACGCAGAATAAAATGTTTCAGAATTTTCAGCCATTAAATGATAAAATGGTTGTTTCTTTGAAGGTCTTAAATCTGCTGGAATTGATTGATACCACTCTTCTGTATTTGAAAACTCTGGGTCAACATCAACAATAACACCTCTAAATGGATATATTCTATGTTTAACAATATCACCAATGTTAAACATTGGATTTTTGGAAACTTTTTTTTTATCACTCATACCCGTNACCTAATATCAAATATCAAATATCAANAGGAAATATTTTAATATTATTAAATTAAAGAAAATATTAATTTTTTGTTTTGATTTTTAATATCTGTTTCCCATTATACATACCTGTTTTTAAATCAATGTGATGAGGACGATGTAACTCACCAGTGTCCTTATTTTCAACATATGCATCATTATCAATAGCATCGTGAGATCTTCTCATTCCACGTCTTGACTTAGTTATTTTACTTTTAGGAACAGCCATTTTTTTCTCTCTACAAATTATATTTAATGGTGGAGCTGGACGGGATCGAACCGACGACCTGATGCTTGCAAAGCACCCGCTCTCCCAACTGAGCTACAGCCCCATTATATATATTTGTGATATAACTAACTTAGATTTACGTCAAGTAATTTATCATATATATTATGACCAAATATTGAGATATTGCTTAAATGATATTTAAAACTGTTCAAATACAAAAATGTGTTGGTTACATATTACCAGAAAATATTTTTGTTATTAAAAATGGAAAAAAAGTTAAGCTTTCTAAAGGAACTAAAATTAACCAACAAATTAAAAACATTCTTGTAAGTAATGGTTTTAAACAAATTAGTGGTTTTTTACTTAGTGAAAATGATTTTGATGAAAATAAAGCATCAGATCTAATAGCTAGAAGTATATGTACAAATAAATTAAATAATTTAAATTATAAAAATCTAAATACTGGAAGAAGTAATATTTACAGTACTAAATCAGGATTATTTATTTATAACGCAAACAATTTAATAAAATTGAATAATAATTCAAAAATTGCCATAAGTGCAATAAGACCATTTTCTAAAGTTGAACAAAACCAAGAACTGATTACAGCCAAAGTAATACCTTATGGAATTGATAAAAAACTCTTACAAAAAAATAGTTTAAGACTAAAAGACACTTTTAGAGTGGCACCTTTCCAAAAGAAAAGTATTACTTTAATTCAAACATTTGATAATAAAATTAATGAAAAACTCATAGTTAAGTCTAGAAATGTTACGCAAAAACGATTGGAATTATGCGGTATAAAAAAAATCGAAGAGATTATAATTCCTCATAAAGAAAATATTTTATGTAATAAAATACAAATTTGCATAAATCGAAATGTTGATATTATTTTAATCATTGGTCCACATGCTATAACGCATATTAAAGATGTAATCCCAAATGCCATTTCAAAAAGTGGAGCAAAAATAATCAGATTTGGTATTCCTGTTGAACCAGGAAATTTATTGTTATTATCTAAATTTAAATCCTCTAATAAAGATATTTATATTATTGGTATGCCAAGTTGTGCAAAATCTCCAAAAGAAAATGGTTTGGACTGGGTATTGTGGCGTATTCTAAGTAATATTAATTTTAAAAATTCTAATCTCAATGAATTATCAGTTGGTGGTTTGATAAAATAGAATTTATCTAATCCTTAGGACCTAAATGTTTTAAATTCTTAACTTTTGATAACTTGATTTGCTTTTCTCTTTCATTAAATCTCTTTTTTTGTTTAATTGTGGTTTGGTCATAACAATATTCACAACTTTGACCTTTTANANAATGTTTGTTTTTTTTATTTTCCTTACTCAAGGGCATTCTACAAGCATAACACATATCATATTCGCCCTTTTCCAGAGAATCATTTAAAGAAACACGATAATCAAAAACAAAGCATTCACCCTTCCATTCATTTTCATCAGATTTAACATTTTCTAGATACTTTAAAATTCCTCCATCCAAATGAAAAACATTTTCAAACCCAAGTTGTTTCAAGTATGATGTCGATTTTTCACAACGAATACCACCTGTACAGAACATTCCAATTTTTGATTTTTTTGAAACTTTTTTATCAATTAAATTTTTTTGAACCCAATTTGGAAAATTTCTAAAAGATTTAATTTTAGGGTTAATACTGTTTTTGAAAGTTCCAATGGATACTTCATAATCATTTCTAGTNTCTATTATCATACTATCACTCTCATTTAAAAACTCATTCCATTCTTCTACNTTTAAATATTTCCCTACTAGATTAGATGGACTTACTTCAGGTATACCAATTGTAACTATTTCTTTTTTGAGTCTTACTTTCATTCTCAAAAAAGGATTTTTATTACTAGAAGAAAATTTTGGAGTAATGTCCTTAAATTGACTAAATTTATCTATATATAAAAAGAATTTTTTTAGATCACTTTCTGAGCCAGCAATAGTTCCATTAACCCCCTCATTTGCTAATAATATTGTACCTTTTATATTTGTTTTACTTAAAGATTTATCAAATTTAATTTTTAATTCTTTATAATTTTCTAATACTAAAAATTTGTAAAAAGTTGAAATGATGTATTTATCTAGTGTAGAGTTATTTGTATTTAGATAATTTTGTAAATTTTGATTTAATGACATAATCTTTTACTAAACCTTATCATATAACAATTGTNACTTTAGGAGTTAAGATGAATAACATAGATAAAACCACAGCACAAAAAATAATTGAAAAATCGTTTGAAAAAGGTCGTGAATTAAAACTTAATCCATTAATGGTTGTAGTTCTTGACAACAGAGGCGCTGTAAAAGCATGTGCAGCAGAAGATGGGACAAGTCCATTAAGGTTTAGTATTGCTTATGGAAAAGCAAATGGAGCATTTCAGATGGGGATGGGTTCAAGAGCTTTGTTTAATAGAGCAGAACAACAAGCTTATTTTATCAATGCTGTAAATGCTTTGACAGATGGAAACTTAGTTCCAGTTCCAGGAGGTGTTTTGATCAGAAACAGTAATAAGGACATCATTGGATCTATAGGAATATCTGGAGATACATCTGATAATGATGAAAGTGCAGCTATTTACGGTATTGAAAGCGTAAATTTAATTCCAGATATTGGTTAAATAGTAAAAAATAGATGGCCCACTAAAAATTAAAATTAGAANTAATAACGCATAACCATTTTTTTTTGATGGATAATCTTTTTGTATAAAATTTTTATCCTTAGATTTTCCATCGATCATTTGATTAATTATTTTTTCTTTTAAAAAAAATTGATAATAACTTACAGCACTTAAATGAAGAATTATTAATAAGTATAAAAAATAATGCAAAATATCATGAATATTTGTAAAAATTCCAACTAATTGAGGTGCCAATTTTACAAATGGCCCATCATAAAAAATATCATCTGAAGAAAACATGCCAGANANNGATNNNAANAAAATTAATANAAAAATTGAAAANATAGATAAAGAACCAAGTGGNTTATGTCCAAAATATTTTTTCTCTTTATTTTTAAAANAATTTAATANNGAATTCTTNTTAAGATTAAAATTTTTAAANTTTGAATAANANCCNCCAAAAAAACCCCAATAAATTCTAAATAAAATTAAAANAAATANAGTNATTCCTGAAATTTCATGAATATAGAAATATGAAAATTTTCCTGATATTATNGANATANTTATTGTTANNATTAACANNAAATGAAATATTCTAGTGTTTANATCCCAAATCATNNTTTANTNTTAAATAAATATTNAAATTAATATATTAAAAATGNAAAAAAACTGGTCCCTAAAAATTTTAAATAGTTTTAAAAAACTNAGTGAATTAGATNAAGANTTNAAATNTATAATTAANAAATANNACCTCCCAGATTCACGNAANGAAAGTAACACTTTTGAAACTTTAATGAGAATAATAATTGGCCAACAAATTTCTCGAAAAGCAGCTGAAAGTATTTATCAAAAACTTAAAGAAAAAAAAATCACTTCACACAAAAACTTTTTGAACACTGATGACAAATATTTAAAAAATCTTGGTTTGTCATTTAGAAAAATAATGTATATTAAAGACTTAGCAATAAATATTTGTGAAAATAAAATTAACTTAAATGAATTTAAAAAAACATCTTCAGAGGTTGTGTATAATTCTCTCATAAAGATTAAAGGCATTGGAAAATGGACAATTAATAATTATCAATTGTTTGTATTAGAAGATTGTGATGCTTGGCCTGGTGG
>FUFK010042657.1_pt1 | contig 23272 bp, 24 predicted proteins | sample 1021851 | NCBI WGS metagenome assembly FUFK01 (sample SAMEA51879418, study PRJEB19060) | metagenome | reverse complement strand
TGATTTCAAAGGCCGATTATCCTTTTCTGGTTTCTGTGAGCCATTGTTAACAAAAAATCTGAATGAGTATGTTAAAATTGCGAGAAATAAATTAGATTTAGTACAAATTGAAATTGTAACTAATGGGGACCCAATTTTAGCTAAAAATGGACTTGAAAGACTTGAAAAATTATATTTAGCGGGCTTAAACAATTGTAGAGTTAGTCTTTATGATGGTGAACATCAAGTAGAAATTTTTGAAAAAATAAAAAAAAAACTTAAATTAAATGATGAACAATTTATTATAAGAAAAAGATATCTTGGCCCAGAAGATAGTTTTGGTTTAACAATTTCAAATAGAGCAGGTTCAGTAAGCTTAAAAAATAACGTTTTTGAGTTAAAACCATTAAAAGAACCACTTTCACAACCCTGCCATTATCCTTTTTATAAAGTATTGATTGATTATGACGGATCAGTACTAATGTGTTCAAATGATTGGAAAAAAGAACTTATAATGGGAAATTTAAATTCTGACTCATTGATAAAAATTTGGTCAAATAATAAATTTATTAGCTTAAGAAAAAAACTTTGTGAAAGTAATAGAAATCATGCACCATGTAATGTTTGTGATGTAAATGGAACTTTAAATGGAAAAAAATCTTTTGAAAAGTGGAAAAATTATCTATCCGGACAAATTAAAGATTAATTTAAAATTAAAAGTAGGTATAATTGGTTCTGGAAAAATTTCATTAGAATATATTAAAGTAATTAAATCGTTTAATCATAAAATTGAATATTTTTTCTCTTTATCGAATAATAAAGATGTTTTTACTTTAGCAAAAAAAAATAATGCCAAAGTATTAGATTCATTTTCAGATATTAGAAAAGCAAAAGATGTTGATTTATGGATTGTTTGCACATCTTGGAATAGAATGAGAAATATCTTTTTTAGATTATCTAATTTTTCAAAACCGATTTTATTTGAAAAATCTATAATTATTGATCCGAAAGAATTAAAAAAAATTGAATCGAGTAAAAATTATTACAATATAAAAAAGTATTTTAACTTTGCATATAATCGAAACTACTATGATTATATTTTGATTTTAAGATCAATTTTAAATAAAGAGAAATTAGTATCTGGAAGCTCGTATTTTTTTGATCCGTATAATTCATTAAATAAAGATAAAAAAATAAATCACAAGCATTTGCCAGTGTATATTACATCTCATTGGATCTCATTTTTGCTTAAATTGTTTAAATTAGGAAATTATAAAATAAAAAAACAAAAATTTATTACATTAGATAAAAACAAAAATTTCAAAAAAATAAGATTTTTTTTAGAAAAAAAAAAAGCTCTAATAAACTTCGAATTATTTAATTTTCCTAATCTTGCTAATAATCATGAAGTAAATCTCTATTTAACTAATTTTGTTGTAAAAATTTCTCCAATAGAAAAAATGATCATAAACAAAGATATTTTAAAAAAAAAAATAAAAGGACAAAATACTTATAAATTGAAACAAGATGAATACAGGGTTTCTCAAAAATTTAAACCTGGCTTTAGATTACAGTATTATGATTTTGTACTTAATAAAATTTTAAAACAAAAAAGTTTACTATCAACTGATATAGATGATCTAGTTGCTATTTATAAGATTTGTAATTTTTTAAAAAGATGATTATTAAAAATATATCATTATTTTATCTAAAAATTAAAAAATTTCATTCATCGTATCCAAGACCATCATTTTATAAAAATGGAATTATATTTCTTAAATTAGAATGTGATGAAAATTTATCAGGTTATGGAGAAATTTCTCCATATATAGCTGATAAAAAAGAGATTTTTAAATATTGCGAAAAAATATCAAACACATATTTTAAAAATAAACGTGTAAACCTTAACTATGTTTATTATTTAAAAATCAAAAATTATGATTTTATTTTTCAATCTTTATTGTCTGCGTATGATCAAGCCATACATGATCTATATGCAAAAAGAAAAAAAATTTCAGTTGCTAAGTATTTAGGTTTTAAAAAATCAAAGAGTCTAAATTTCTATGCAAGTGGTGGTATGATATTTGAAAATCAAAGTTATAATAAAATATTAGATGAAGCCATCAAAGCTAAAGAAGATGGTTATTTTGGTTATAAATTTAGACCAAAAATGCCTAAAGAAAATTTGAATCATTTTCAAAGAATGAAAAACCCACCAAAAATAAATGTAAAAGAATTAGAAAAATTTTCTGAAATTTTAAGATTAAAACTAGGAGAAAATTTTAAAATAATGATTGATTTGGGTTGTAGATTAAAAAACAGTAAAGAAACAAAATATCTATTTAAGATGTTCAGCGAACATAATTATTATTTTGTTGAGGAGCCATTTCAAAGAAAACCATTACTTTACCTAAACCAAAAAAAAAATCTTTCAAAGGTAAAAATATCAGGCGGAGAACACATTTTTAATTTAAAAGAATTTAATAAATGGTCAAAAACTAAATTATTTGATTTTTTTCAACCTGATACTAATTTGTTATTATATAGAGAAATGAGCAAAATTATAAATATAGTAGGATCAAAAAATATAATACTTCACAACTGGTGTAGTAAAATAAATTTTATTTCAAATATAAGCTTTGCATTTTCTTTAAACAAAAATTTATTAGTTGAAAAAAATATACTTAAAAATCCATATGACAAATTTTTTGTATCTGGACTAGGAAAAATTAAATCAGGTAAAATTTTATTACCAAAATCTTTTGGATTTGGTATTTCCTTCAAAAAAAAAACAGATTCAAATTACATAATTTATGAAAAAAAAATTTAATATTTTAGCAGTTGTATCTGCAAGAGGTGGCTCTAAAGGAGTACCCAATAAAAATATTAAAAAGTTAAATAATATTCCATTAATCGCATATTCTTTAAAAACTTTGACAAAAATAAAAAGTTTAGATCAAATCATAGTTTCTTCTGATAGTGATAGGATATTAAAAATAGCAAAAAAAGTATCGAGTAAAATTGAAACAATTAAAAGACCCAAACATTTAGCAAGAGACAAAACTCCTCTAACTTCTGTTGTTAAACATGTTGCTTTAGAGCAAGAGTTTTTTGGAAAAAAATTTGATTTTGTTTTACAAATTGCCCCCACTTGTCCGTTTGTAAAGAAAGAAACATATGAAAAAATTATAAGTTTGCTTAAAAAAGGTAATGATTGTGTAGTTACTCTTAAGAGAATTGAGCATGAACACCCTTATAGAGCAAAAGAATTCAACATAAAAAATAAAAGATTTAAGAGTTTTATTAAAAACATTAATGTTGAAAAATTTATTTCAAGACAGGAATTACCAACTTTATATTGCACATCAGGCGCTGTTTATGCAAGGACAATAAATTTGCTTAGAAAATTTAACGAGAAAGATTTTAATCTAGGAAAAAAACCGATTGGAGTTATAGTTGATGATATAGAAGCAATAAATATCGACAGGCAAATTGATTTTGACTTAGCAAATTTAATATCTAAAAAATATAAATCATAGAATATGAAAAAATATAAAACAGAAGAAAAAATTTCAATTAGATCTGGTAGATACTTCTTTGATAATGGATTAGAAATGACAGAAGTCACAAAAAAAACTTTATCAAAATCTTTGAAAGAAATAATTAAATTGAATTATGGTCAATTAAAATAATGCATCTTTTTATAGTGCATCAGTTTCCGGATTTAGATAATTTTCTTCCAGTAATTTCAAATTTAAAAAAACAAACTAATCAAAAATTTAGTTTATTAAACGCTTATCCAGTTCATGAAATTAAACACTATAATTTCCATGAAATATTAAAAAAATATGAAATAGATTACATAAACATTTATGAAATTAGTTTTAGAGCAAAATTAGTAAAGTTTTTCTTAAATTTAATAAAAATTGTTCCTAATAAAATAATATTAAGATCTAAAAAATTTTGGTACTTCCTGTATCACAAATATTTATTTTTTGATGAAAAAAATATACTAAATTTGATAAAAACAAAAAAAATTAAAACTATAAATATCGATCATAGCTTACCTGATAGATATAAATCAATTTTTAAGAATACTTTAAAAAAGACAGAGGTAAAACTGATAACATATAAACTAGGTATTGAAATGAGAAATCAATATTAATATTAGAAGTGTAACTTACGAGAATACCGATTATGCAGTTGTTGAAGATTGTTCGACACAATTTAAAGTTTCAAATGAAATTAAAAATAAATTATTTAGAATTACAAATCCAAGATACTCATTAACTTGGTTAAATGAAATTGATAAAGAGTACAAATATAAATTAAAAGACTACACATCAAATAAAAATAGAAAAATTAGAGTATTACTTTTGACGAGGCCTTTTTTTTCTTATAGAACTTGGGAAAAAATTTGGAACACTCTTAAAAAAATTGATCAAATAGATGTGCGTTTTTCATTTAAACCAAGGGGTAATTTTATACCGTTAAATTTTCAAGGTAACGAGATCAAAGAATTAAATACCTCTGAATTGATAAATTGGGCAGATATTGTTATTGGCCATGCAACATCTGTTTTAGTGGAAGCAATAATAAAAAATAAAAAGATATTCTTTTTAAAATATCTGTTGGAAGAAGAAAAAAAAGAAAATATCAATTATGTATTTGAAAATGAAAATTTTATTGAAATTATTAATTCTCATGATGAAATTATAAAAAAAATAAACTTTTTAATTAATCAAGAATTTCCTAAAAACTTTGATTTATCCATATATAAAAATGATATAAAAAATTTTTTAACAAATCTTATTGGTAACAACTTTGATAAAGAAAATCTTTTTGAAAATAATTTTTTAGGTTTGTATAAAAATTAAATTATTTTGAGTTTACGCCAAACTTTAAAAAATTTTTTAATAATTAACCTTATATCTTTTGAAGTATAATCATATGCCCACATCTGAAAGCAAAGAATACTGTCATCACTCAATTTTTCAGCCACTGGAAGTGTGCCTTTTTTATATAAGTTTTTATGAATTTTACTTTTATTCCATGGAAAGTTTGTTTTACCAAAAGCAATTTTTTTTTGGAACATTGGCAACATATGTAGACAAGGAATTTTATTATTGACAGGTACACCTTCAGACAAAAGAATTTTCCAAATTTTATCTCGATGAGTTTTAGTAATTTTAGAATTTATTTTCATTGGGTATGAGTAAAAAACATGCGATCTATCTTTTTTAGTAAATGGAGTTTCTAAACCGGGCAGTTTATCTAATCCTTTAGTCAATGCTCTAGCAATAAAAATTTTTTTCTTAATTATATTTTTTAATTTTTTTAATTGTTCAATTCCAATTGCAGCTTGTATTTCAGTTAGTCTGAAATTGTATCCTATCATATTCGATAGGTCACTTGTCTTGTAACTATCAACTGTTACTTCAGCATGATTCCTAATTAATTGACATTTTTTTGCAATTTTTGAGTCATTTGTAATAATTATTCCGCCTTCACCGGTATTAATATGTTTATGAAAGTTTAAGCTATAACCACCAACATCAGCAGCAGTAGAAGAATATTTATTTTTATATTTTGCGCCAATAGACTGAGCTGAATCGCAAATAAATTTTAAGTTATAATCNTTGCAAATTTTTCTAATTTCATTCATATCACAGGGTTGTCCAAATAAATCAATTGCCATGATTGCTTTAGTTTTTTTTGAAATTCTCTTAATGATTTTTTTTGGGTCCAAATTAAAAGTTTTTTCGTCTATATCACTAAAAACAGGGATACAACCCCAGTGAACAATTGCCGAGGAGCAGGCAGACATAGTCCAAGGACTCAAAATGATTTCATCACCAGGTTTAACATTTAAAGATCCAATAATTGCAACTAAACCTGAAGTCCAAGAATTAACAGTTATAGCATGTTTTACTTTAAAGTATTTTTTACAATCTTTCTCAAATTTTTGTACATATTTCCCTCCAAGAAAATTTTTATTTTTATTGGCAAAAAAGTCCGAAAGTATGCCTGATTTCATTACTTTATTTACCGCTCTTACTTCCTCAGATTTAATCGTGTTATATTTTCTAAATTTAATGATACCCATATGAATTTCTGTTTAAAATATTTTTTATGATCTTTGCATTATACATAATTTCTTTTGAACTAGCTAAATTATAATTTTTATTATTCTTTATATATCTTAATAATTCTATATAAAAATTTTTTTGATATTTTTTCATTGTAAATGCAAACTTTCTATTATTATAAATAATACCTTCATTTTTGTATTTTATAATATTCGAAGATTTAGACTTTAAAATAAATTCTTTTTTTGTTTTATTTTTTGTATTTAAAAAAATAATTTCCGCATTTTCAAATTTAACTATAACATCCAGTTTTGAGTCGAATAAATTTTTTTTATAAATTTTCAAAATTTTATGTCCCTTATATTTTCCAAACCAAAAATTCATTAAGTTTATATAATGTGAACAACTATGATAAAATTCCTTATCGTAGAAAATTTTTCCATAAAATTTTTCTTTCTTTTTTTTTATTTTATCTTTTAAGTTAATAAAATTTTTATCACTTCGTCTTATAAAATTTACACAGAACTTAATTTTTTTTTTTTTAGAATAATTAATTATTTTTTCCACTTCTTTAAATTTAAAAGAAACCGGTTTTTCACAAACTATCACTTTTGGCCTGAAATGATTTATAATGTAAATAAAATTCTTATAATGATATTTTGTTGGCGTTGATATTATAAATATATCAATATTTATTTTTGAATTTTTTAATTCATGCAAGCTCTTGAATATTTTCTTTTTATAATTTTTAAAGAAGATATTAAGTTTATTTTTCTTTTTATCCACTCCACTAGTTAAAAAAAAATCTTTACTTTTAAAAAGAGCTTTAGAATGAGTTTGGATGTAATCCTTTTTGTACAGATCGTAGTCTAAACCAATTTTACCCAATCCAATGATTGCACAAAGATATTTTTTTTTTATTTTATTTAATTTCATTTCTTTTAATTTATATCTTTGATAATTATTTGAAATAAAAAAAAAATTTTCTTATGAATTTGACTAATAAAAAAATTGGTGCCGTATTTCATGATGCAGGCTCAGCAAATTTAGGAATTTATTTTCTAAAAAAAAAAAAATATAAAGTCAAATATAATTGCCAAGGTCCTGCACTAAAAATACTAAATAATGCATTTCGTAAAAGAGTAAAAAATTCTAACCTAAAAAAGTTATTAGAAAGTTCTGAGATAGTAATAACTGGAACCAGCAGAAACAACAAAAATGAGTTTTACGTCAGAAAGTATTGTAGGCAAAAGAAAATTGTGAACATTGCTATTATTGATCATTGGACAGGATATTTAAAAGGATTTAGCTATAGATCAGAATTAATTTTACCTGAATACATGTACGTATTTAACAAAAAATCTTATTTGATGGCCACAAAAATATTTAGAAATAAAGTAAAAATATTTAAAAAGAAAAATTATTTTGAAGATTTCATTATCTCAAAAATTAAAAAAAAGAATAAAAATTCTAATAATATTTTATACATTTTAGAACCATTTGACGGAAAGTTTGAGTTTTTAGCGCTAGACAAATTTAAAGAACACTTGAAAAAATTTAGGGGAAAAATGAATATTAAGCTTAAATTACATCCTTCAGAAAGTAAAAATAAATATAAAAATTGGTTAAAAAAAAATAATAGTATCGGATTTAGTTTAGTTGACGAATTTGATTTAAGTAAAAGTTTATCCTGGGCTGACTATGTTGTAGGGTTAGAGTCTTATATGTTGGTTTTAGCAATGAAGGCAAAAAAAAAAGTATTTACACTATTACCTTTGAATAAAAAAAAATTTAGACTACCATTTGTAAAAATTCAAAATATAGACAAATTTAAAATTCTATGAAGCTAAAGATGATGAAATGGATGAGAGACCTATTTCCTTTAAATAGGTCTATTACTGGAGATGGTATCAGAAAAACTTTGATGTATTTTGAAAAAATAAATCCTGAATTTAAAAGATTAAAATTTAAATCTGGTAAAAAAATTTTTGATTGGAAAATACCGTATGAGTGGGAAATTAAAGAGGCATACTTTAAACACATAAGTGGAAAAAAATTTGCCGACTTCAAAAAAAATAATTTACATATTATAGGTTATTCGACACCTATAAGCAAAACAATGAGTAAGAAAGAACTATTAAAAAATATTTTTACTTCAAAAAAAAGAAAAAATGCAATCCCTTATGTTACATCTTATTATAAAAAAAAGTGGGGCTTTTGTCTCTCTGAAAATCAAAAAAAAAAATTGCCTAATGGAAAATATAAAGTTTATATAAATTCAAAATTTATAAAAGGTCACCTTGATTTATCTCATGCTGTTTTAAAAGGAAAATCAAACAAAGAAATTTTTTTTAGCTCTTATTGCTGTCATCCATCTATGGCAAATAATGAACTTTCTGGGCCAGTACTCTTAAATGCGATATTAAAAAAAATTAAAGAGAAATATAAAAAAACTAACTATTCATACAGATTTTTGTTAGGTCCCGAAACAATAGGATCGATAGCTTATTTGTCTAAATTTAAAAAAACTTTAAAAAGTAATGTGATATGTGGTTTTGTATTATCGTGTGTAGGAGATAACAGAGCCTATAGTTTAATTAGCAGCAGAAAAGAGAATACTTTAGCTGATTTATCTCTTAAAACTGTGTTAAAGAATAAAAAAAATTTCAATCAATACAGTTTTTTAGAAAGAGGATCTGATGAGAGACAGTTTTGTTCACCTGGTATTGATTTACCCTTCGCTGGATTTAGTCGATCAAAATACGGAAAATATCCCGAATACCATACAAGTGATGATAATTTAAAAATTATAAGTGAGGAAAATCTTCAAAATTCCTTAAAAGTTTTTATGGAAATTATAGAGTCTTTTGAACTTGGAATTTATCCAAAATACAAATTTGAATGTGAACCACAGCTTGGTAAAAGAGGCTTATATCCAAATACATCTCGAATAGGTGTTTATACAAATATTAAAGATAGAATGAATTTTCTTGCTTACTCAGATGGTAAAAATAATTTATTTGAAATAGCAAGAAAGTTAGATAAACCACTTAACATCCTTTTAGAAGAATACAGGCTTCTCAAAAAGCACAATTTAATTAAATCAGAACATGTTTAATTTGATTTAATTTTAGAATAATTTGTATATAAAAAAACCAATGTTTAATAATAAAACTATTTTGATAACTGGTGGAACAGGTTCTTTTGGAAAAGAATTTTCAAAACAGATATTAAAAAAATATAAACCAAAAAAATTGATAATATTTTCAAGAGATGAGTTAAAACAAAGTGAAATGTCTCAAGATAAATATTTCAAAGGAAAAAAAAATTTAAGATTTTTTATAGGTGATATAAGAGACTACCAAAGGTTAAGGATGGCATTGAGGGAAGTAGATTATGTAGTTCACGCTGCTGCATTGAAACAAGTGCCAGCAGCGGAATATAATCCAATTGAATGTATAAAAACTAATATTTTTGGAGCCGAAAATATAATTAATGCATCGATTGATAATGGAGTTAAAAAAGTAATTGCTTTATCTACTGATAAGGCGGTAAATCCAATTAATTTATATGGTGCATCAAAACTGTCTTCAGACAAACTATTTCAATCAGCTAATAATCTAACTGGAAATCTAGATTGTAAATTTTCGGTTGTTAGATATGGTAATGTGATTGGATCCAGAGGTTCTGTTTTACCCTTTTTTTTAAATCTTATAAAACAAAAAAAATTTTCACTTCCACTGACCCATAGAGAAATGACTCGTTTTTGGATTACTCTTGAATATGGAGTAAGTTTTGTAATAAATAGTTTTGGGAAAATGTTAGGAGGAGAAATATTTATTCCAAAAATGCCCTCAATAAAAATAATTGATTTAGCAAAATCTCTAAACCCAAAAGTCAAAATCAATTACATAGGCATAAGACCTGGTGAAAAATTGCATGAAGTTTTGGTGCCAGCTGATTTAAGTTCCCAAACTTTTGAGAGTAAATTTTTTTTTACAGTTTTGCCATCTTTCAGTATCACAAATAAAAATTCTATATTTAAAAAATATAAAAGTAAATTTAAGTTAGTTAAGAGAGGTTTTGAATATAACTCTCAAAATAACGACCATTATCTTAATATTTCTGAGATTACTAAGTTAAACAAAGATTATATCAAAAACCAATGATCCCTTATGGTCGTCATTATTTAAATCGAGAAGATTTAAAAACTGTAAAAAAAGTCTTAAATTCAGATTATTTAACACAAGGGCCAATTGTAAAAAAGTTTGAAAATGAATTAGCGAGGTATTGTAAATCAAAATTTTGTTCTACGGTTTCCAGCGCATCAGTAGCTCTATACTTGGCNTGTAGATCTTTAGATTTAAAAAAAAACGATATTTTTTGGACAGTACCAAATACATACGCTGCAACAGCTAATGCTGGTCTTCTTTGTGGTGCAAAAATAGATTTTGTAGATATTGATCAATTTACAAATAATATTAATTTAAAACTACTAAAAGAAAAATTGAAGATTGCAAAAAAAAAAAAAATTTTGCCAAAAGTATTAATTACAGTACATTTTGCAGGATTACCGTGTGATCAAAAGGAAATATTTAAACTATCAAAAAAATATAATTTTAAAATTATTGAGGATGCATCCCATTCATTAGGATCTAGAAATGGAAAAAGTATAACAGGGAATTGTAAATGGTCAGATATAACAGTTTTTAGTTTTCATCCTGTAAAAATAATAACAACAGGTGAGGGCGGAGCATTAATGACAAATAGCAAAGTTTTACATGATAAAATTAAGATTTTGACTAATAATGGAATTACTAAAGATCCCAAAAAATATAAAAAAAAATTAAAAAAAAAGTGGTACTATGAGCAGCAGGACATAAGTTTAAATTTTAGAATGAGCGATATCAATGCATCTTTAGGACTTTCTCAACTTAAAAAAGTAAACAAATTTGTAAAAAAAAGAAATCAAATCGCAAAAATTTATAATAGGGAATTATATAACTTAGATATGACCCTACCAATCAAACTACAAAAAACACTTTCCTCATTTCATTTGTATATAATTAAGGTCAATAAAAAAATAAGAAACAGACTTTTCGATTATCTAATAATTAATAAAATTGATGTAAATATGCATTACCTACCTGTACATCTGCACCCTTTCTACAAGAGATATCATTTCAAGTCAGGAGATTTCAAGAATGCTGAAAATCATTCATTAACTGCTATAAGTCTTCCAATTTACCCAACATTAAGATTAAAAGATCAATTAAAAGTTATTAAGGTGATTAAAAATTTTTTTAAAAAAAAATGAATATTGCGATAATTGCGGCTAGGAGTGGAAGTAAAAGAATAAAAAATAAAAATATTAAATTATTCAACGGAAGACCAATTATTTACTATTCGATTAAAGCAGCTCTAAAAAGCAGATGTTTTGAAAGAGTAGTCGTTTCAACTGATAGTAAAAGAATTGCTAAAATTGCAATTAAATTTGGGGCAGAGGTACCATTTATAAGAACAAAAAAACTTTCAAATAGTCGAACTGGAAATAGAGAAGTTATTAAAGATGCAATCAAAAGACTAAATTTAAAAAAAACCCCAGATTATGTTTGCCAAATTTTTGCTACAGCTCCATTTTTAGACTATAAAGATTTAAAAAATTCTTTGAGTAAATTAAAAAAATCTAAAGCAGAATTTTGTTTTAGTGTAACGAAATTTCCTTATCCAATACAAAGAGCTCTAAAATTAACTAAATTCAATCGTATAAAGATGTTTTTTCCAAAATATAGAAAATCTCATTCCCAAGATCTTGAAAAATCATATCATGATGCTGGCCAATTCTACTGGGGAAAAACAAATTCCATTATGAAAAATAGAACTACATTTTCAGAGATATCTATTCCGTATATTATTCCTTCTTTTAGATCTATAGATATTGATGATACTGAAGATTGGAAGCAAGCATTATTAATGTCGACCTATGTTTTTAAGAAATGATTTTATTTTTGCCGAACACAAAAAAAGAATTGGGTTTGGGAAATATGAGAAGATGTTTGTTATTAAAAGAGCAGCTCGAAAAAAAAAACCTNAAATGTAATATTTATTTAGAAAAAAAAATAAATTTAGTAAAAATAAAAAAAATTATAATATCCAAAAAAATAAAATTTGTGATAATCGATGATTACAGATATAAAGAAAAACATAGAAAAATTTTAAAAAAACTTAATTGTAAAATAATCCAAATAAATTATTTTAATGATAATGATAAACATATTGATATTTTTTTAAATTACTTAAAAAAAAATAAAAAAAAACCAAAGATCATTAATGATATAAATTACTCTATAATTTCTCCTTATAAAAAATATAACCAAAAAAAAGAAAAATTAATTTTAATTTATTTTAGCAAAATAAATCAAAATTTTTTAAAAAAAATATTAAAAGAAATATCAAAAAATTTTAGGAATTATAAGATTGTATTAAATTCTAAAGAAATTTTAAATCAAATTTCAAAAGAAAAATTAAATTCTAATATTTTTTTAAAAAGCAATAATAAAGATATTAATTTCTATCTTAATAAGGCTCAAATTTTAATTTCAGGAGGTGGACTTTTATCTTTGGAGGCAACAAGATATAATGTTAAAAATATCGTAATTTACTCAAATTATTTTCAAAAAGTGAATTCTTTTTACTTAATGAAAAAAAATTTAATAGCATTCAGATTAGATTACAGAACTTTGAAAATTATAGATTTTATTAAAAAAATAAGAATTTTATGTAAAACAAAAAAAGTTTTTAATAAAGTAAAAAAAAATTCTTTAAGTAAAGCCTCATTAACTTTGACAAAATTAATCGCCGAAAATTTATAAAAACCAGATTAATTAAAAACTTAATTGAATTTTCTTACAGTGTATGTTCGCTTTTCATTCATTTCAGGAGGAGTAGAATAATCATGTAGTAGTTTTTTATAAATTTTGCCTATTTTTTTTTTGGTTAGTGGTTTGTAATTAAAATACGGTTTAACAAACCATCCAGAATATATACTAAATATTGACCAACGAGAGTTATTGGAGGACTCGCCGGCTTTATGCCATGTTCCTGTATCCATAATGCAAACTGAACCTTCATTCATTATTAGATTTTGTATTTTATTCTTATTAATATTTTTAATAATTTTTCTAGGTGGTTTTTTTAAATAATCGATTGATTTAGGTATAAATTTTGTAGGACCATTATCTAAATTAAATGAGTCTAAAGCAATAATTACTAAATAAGAAAAACCCTTATGAAGTCGTTTTCCACCCAAGTATCTACTATCAGTATGCCACGAAGAACCAATCCCGAAGTTTTTTTTATTCTTTTTAATCTTGTAACTATTTATTAATCTATTTTGTGCATTAGAGGATTGCAAAACGTAGTCTTTATCTAAAAGTTTTGTCAAAATTTTATCTATTTTTTTCTGGTATATAAGTCTCAACAGATAAGGATCATCATTAAAATAATTATAAATTACTTGATTAGTTGGGCTACCCACTCTTTCATTTTTCTTTATTCTTTTTAATAATACTTTTTTTAATTTTTTTTTAAAATTGGTAGTCTGTTTCTTATCATAGATATTTTCTAAAATTACATAACCTTTATTTTTTATTTGGTTTAAATATTTTTTCATTTTAATAATTGATATACTTTAACCTATTATAATTTACTAGTATTAAAAATTAAATATGTTAATTTTTTAAATGAAAAATATTAATGAAATTCAAAAAATCTTAGAAGTAAAAAAAAAAAATTTTTCAGAAAATTCTTTATTAGAAGACTATAACTGGGATTCACTATCTATGCTTAATTTAATTTCATTATTGAGTAAATATAAAAAAATTAAAGCTCAAGACTTGTCAAAATTAAAAAAAATTAAAGACTTAGATAAATTCATATCAAAAATAAAAAAATGAATATTCTTTTTGTTGGAGCCTCAAGCGAAATTGCTTCAAACGTTTCAAAAAAGCTCAATTTCAATATTTATGGGATTTCAAGAAAAAAAAATTCAAAATATAAAAAAATTTATTTAATTAAAGATTATAACAAATCAAAAATTAATTCTCTAATAAAAAAAATAGACGTTAAATTTGATAATGTTTTTATTTTTAATGGTAAATACAACCAATCATTGTTGAAATTTTTTGATATAAAAGAATTTAATAGTACACTTAACGCAAATTTTTTTATTCCAATTATTATAATTAATAAGCTTATTTCGATGAATAAAATTAGAGAAAAAAGCTCAATTAATTTCATAAGTTCAGAGGCCAGTTCAAAACCCGACTTAGGCAATGCATATTATTCGATATCAAAAAATGTTGTAAATTTCTCTGTTAAAATATTATCAAAGGAGTATGAGAAAAAGGGAATAAGATTTAATTCAATCTCGCTAGGGTTTGTGAAAACCAAATTTGCAACTAATATTTTGGAAAACTACTTAAAAAAACATCAATCCAAAATTATGAGTAAACATGGTAAAAAATTTGTTTCAATTGGAGATATTGTTAAAATTATCAAGAAAATTTGTCTAAATAAAAAATTTAATGGTAGAAATTTCGTTTTAAAACAAAGTGGAAGATAAAAATGATAGAAATCGAATCTGTTCATGTTCAATTAGGTTCTATAAAAATTTATAATCAAAAAATTGAAAAAAAATTGGGTTTTAAAAAAAATCAAATTATAAAAAAAACAGGAATTATTAGGAGGTATATTGGAAATGATTTTGAGAATACAGAGACATTAGCAATTAAAGCAGTTAAAAAAATGATTCGTAAAAATAAAGCTAAAAATTTATCTCACATTATAAGTGTTACAAATACTCCTACTATTTTATTTCCATCATTATCACATATAATTCATTCAGAATTAAAGATGCCTAGTGAAATAAATTGTATAGGCGTAAATGCTGGATGTACAGGTTTTTTGGATGCACTTTTTTTAGCTTACAAATTGATTAAAAAAAATAAAAAAATACTTATAGTAACTTCTGATACATATTCTAAATTTATAAATTCTAAAGATAGATCTACTATTCCTTTATTTAGTGATGGGGCTTCTGCTACTTTAATAAAATATTCAAAGAAAGGTATGGTTTTAAAAAAATCTCGATTTAGTACTACAAACAAAACAATTGAGGATTTATGTTGTAAATTAAATGGTAGTAAAAAGTTTGAGATTAAAATGAATGGCCCTAATGTTCTGTCATTTGCGATATCTGAAGTGTTACCAGTTATAAAAGAAATTTTAAATAACGATAAAAAAACTATCTTGTTTTGTCATCAAGCTGGTAAAATTGTGATTGATGAAATTAAAAATAATTTGAATGATAATATAATTGTACCACAAAATTATTCTATGTATGGAAATTTAGTATCAACCTCTATGCCAAACTTAATTAACAAAAATTGGGAAAATTTTAAAAAAAGAAAAATAATACTTTTTAGTGGTTTTGGGGTTGGTTTGTCACAGACACACTTATTATTTTCTCGGTAATTTTGAATATTTCACAAGATAATTTGGATTATTAATTATCTTTCCTATAATAAAGTTTGTGGCTTTATTTGTGTTCATATAAAAAAAATTCAAATTTTTAAATTTTTTTTTTTTTAAAATCTTATCATGTAAAAGATCATTTTGACAGTTGAGCCAATTATTCTTTATTAGAAAATTTTTATTTTTTTTTCTGGCAAAATAAAGAAATTTTTTTCTTACCATTTTATTTTTTAACTTGATACTTCCTATTATTTTTTTATTAAATCTATAATTAACTTTTAATAATTCCTCAATGTAATGTAAAAATGTTGCTCCCCCCTCAACAGCTACACCAATAGAAAGATTGCATACATTTTTTGATTTACAAATCCATTCCCAGGTTGAATTTTTTCCAAAACTTGATAATGATTTGTGTTCAGGAATTTTGTTATATTTTTTACCAAAAATACTTACAGAGTGGATTGGGTGAATAGTTCTTCTTATTGATATATTTTTTCTAAAATATTCAGAAAAATAACCGCTTTTAGATTTTGATTTTTTTTTATCCCAAATCTTCGTTCTTACAAAATTAAGATTAAGCGTTGGCACAATAAAAGTTTTGTCATTACCAAGTCCTTTTGAGAGATTTATCCAAAAATTATCTATATTTTGGATTAAATGACGGTGATTTATAAGTTTTACATGTAAAATAATATAGTCTTCCTTAATTTTTAAACTTTTTAAAAAACTGACAAACTTTTTATCGTTGATAATCATTTTTTGACTTTTTGAAAAAAAAGACTTTTTAAATATCTTTTATTTTTTTTTATATCTGTTTTTTTTACTTTTTTTAATTTAAAACCATTTTTTAACAAGATTTTTTGACTAGGTAGGTTGTCTTCCCTCACACCAGCATTTATTTTTTTTAAATGTAAATTTTTAAAAATATAATTTGAAATCGATCTTATAATTTTTGTGCCAATATTTTTGTTCCAAAGTTTTTTAGCTCCAATCATATAGGATATTTCACACTCACTTTTATTTTTTGATATTTTACTGATTAACATTGTTCCTATATCTCTATTTCTATAAACGACCATAAATAAAATCTTTGACTTGCTTTTAAAAATTTTTGATAAATATTTTTTTTGTGATATCAGTGTATGTATCTTGTTAGATTTTTTTGAAAACTTATTAACCTCTTTATCATTCAACCAATCAAGCCAATTTTGATTTAAGCTTTTTATGTTAGCTTTCTTTAATTTAATGAGGTCATTCAACATATATGCTAAATTTAATATCAATTATTGTATATAAAATAAAAATGATCAATAAAAAAAAAATTTTAATTCTTGGTGGTGGTCATGAGCAGCTGCCCGGAATAATAATTTCAAAGTCTTTGGGAATTAGAAATGTTGTTATAGACAAAAATAATAAATGCCCAGGAAGAAAGTATGCAAATAAATTTTATAATATAAGCACTGACAATTTTAAAAGGATTCTTCAAATCTCAAAAAAAGAAAATATAGATGGAATTTGTACATTTGCCTCTGAAAAACCACTTAAAGTAATTTCAAAAATTTGTGAAATGATTAATTTAAAAAGTTTAAAAGAAAATATAATTGAAAAAGTAATTAATAAAGATAAGTCAAAAAAAATTTTTAAGAAGAAAAAAATTTCATTTATAAATGGAGTAACATTTAATTTTCAAAATAGAAAAAAAATTAAAAATTATTTAAAATTAAAAAAAAAAAAAATATGTAATTAAACCATCAAATTCCTTTGGACAAAATGGCATTTCCATGATTCAAGAAAAAAATAATCTTCAAAAAAAAATTGATGAAGCCTTTAGATATAGCTCGGAAAAAAAAATAATCATTGAAGACTATGAAAAAGGTAATGAGATAAATGTTGTAGGTATAGTTGAGAATAAAAAATTAAAGATTCTTTCTATTTCTCAAAGATATACCAATCACGAACTTGGTTTTGGCATTGCTTTTAAACATGTATATTCATCGACATTACAAAAAAAAAAAATTAAAAAACTAGAAAAGATTAGCCAAAAAATTATCAAAAATTTTAAGATAAATGACACAGTTATTTACTTTCAGTTTCTTAATAACAAAAAAACTTTTAAGGTAATCGAGATTGCTGTGAGAACCCCAGGTGGATTCATGTACGAATTATCGAATTTTGCATCTGGTTATGATATTGTTAAATTTACAATACTCAAATCTTTGGGTATTAAAAATGCTTTAAGTCACAGTAAGAGTAATGTTAAAAAATATNATAACTTAATCATTAAATTTTTAACTAAATATGACTTTTTTGGTAAAAAAAGATTAAATTTAAAAAAAAGATATTTAAGTAATTCAAGAGGTTATGTTGATTTAATAATACATACAAATAAATTGAAAAAGTTAAAAAACTCAGGAGGAAGAATCGGTGGACTTTTTGTAACTGGTAAAAATACTAAGATTTGTAAACAAAATCTTAACAATATAATAGAGAAATTTAAATTATATAAAGATGAAAAATTTTTTTAAAAAAAACCCTTTCATTATTGCCGAGCTATCAGGCAACCATAATGGTTCATTAAATAAGGCAAAAAAAATAATTAGTGCAGCAAAAAGAATTGGGGTTGATGCAATAAAATTTCAAACAATAGATCCAGACAAAATAACATTTAATTCTAATAACAAAATTTTCAAAATAAATGATAAAAAAAGTATTTGGTCTGGTAGTAAAATGCATGATCTTTATAAAAAAAGTGCAATGGATTTTAAAAATCAAGAAATTCTTTTTAAATATGCAAAAAAAATAGGTATTTTAGCTTTCAGCACACCTTTTCATTTAAAGGCTGTTGACTTTTTAGAAAAACAAAAAGTCCCTTTTTATAAAATTGCCTCGTTAGAAAATAATTATTTCCCTTTAATAAAAAGGATCATTAAAACAAAAAAACACATAATAATATCTACTGGGGCATCTAAACAAAAAGATATAGATGAAATTGTGAAATATTTAAAAAAGCATAAATTTAAGAATTTTTCTTTACTTAAGTGTACGAGCTCTTATCCAGCTTCCCTTAAAGAACTTGATCTAAACTCTATAGAAGTAATGAAAAAAAGATACAAATGCAGGGTAGGATTTTCTGATCATACTGATGATATTTTAGCATCAATCGTAGCAGTATCAAAAGGGGCTACAATTATTGAAAAACATATCAAGTTAAAGGATTCAGATAAAACTATAGACTCAAAGTTTTCTTTGAGTATTAAAAATTTTTCAAAGATGATAAAAGCACTTAATAAAGTAAGATTATGTTTTGGCTCTAGTAAAATAAGAATTAATAAGGGTGAAAAATTTGCAAATAAAAGAAAAAGAAGCATATTTGCTATAAAAGATATTACTAGGAATGAAAAATTTACTCATCAAAATATTGATTGTTTACGCCCAGGAGATGGTTTGGAGTCAAAATTTTTTGAAAAAATAATAAATAAGAAGTCAAAAAAATTTATAAAAGCAGGAACACCTATTTCTTTTAGTCTGATAAGTTAATTACTTTATTCTTTTAACATACCCTTGTATGGCCTCACTTATCAAAGATTTTTTATTTATCTCAGTGTCAATTTTAAAGCTACTATTATTTTTGATAAATTTTTGTAAAGCTGTAAATGTATTATCTCCTACTTTCCATTTTTTGAATGTATTTTTAGGCATAAAATCAATATATGTATCAGGTAAAATTATATAAGAGTTTTTTGACACAAGTTTTGAGTATAAATGTAATTCTTTAATAACATGTTTGAAAGAATGATCCGAGTCTAAGATTACTAATACTTTTTTATTTTTTTTAATCTTTTTCTTTACTAATTTGAATATTTTTTCATCAATAGAACTTCCCTCAATTAAATCTAAATATTTAAAATATATGCTTTTTTTAATTTCTTTTAAGTTATGTTTTCTAATATCTATATCGATACCAATAACTTTAAAATTTTTCTTACCTATCATTTTAAGGATCGAGGCAGTAAAAATTACTGATCCACCATGAGCAATACCTGTTTCAATTACAAGATCTGGTTTTACTTTATTTAAAACCTCCTGCATAACAACAATGTCGTCTGGATATTTAATTATTGGTCGACCTAACCAAGTATAATTATAATTATATTTGTAATAAATTGATCTTGCTAACCATTTTCTTGATAAATTAAAGAAAGATTTATCTTTAATCATATTACTTATATCTTTAGATCTTTCTTTAAAAAATTTTTTTATTTCACTTTTCATTTAAATTTCGCTATATACCCATGTTTATTAAAAAATTATTTTTTTATGATCCTCAAAAGTTTCAAAACATACTTCATTAATTTTTTAATTTTAATAACTAGTATTACTATTATTTTTATCGTTATTGAAACTTTTTTAAGAATTAAAAATCATTTTGTTATCAATTATGACGTTGAAATGTGGAAATACTCAAAAGAGCTTAAAACTGCAGTAAAAAATTTAAAAATTAATCATATTCATAAGAAGAATAAATCAGCAATTCTTCAAAATGTTGAGATAAAAATTAACTCTCTAGGAATGAGAGGTGATGAAGAAGATATTCAAAATTGGCAGTCATCAGATCTTAAAATCTTATTCATAGGCAGTTCTATTATGTTAGGTTGGGGAGTTAAAGAGAAATTTGTATTAAACAATATTGTTGAAGATTTAGCAAAAAAGGATGATAAATCTTGGGCAACATTAAATAGTGGAATAGGAAACTATAATACCCAAAGATATGTGAATAATTATCTTGAAAACAACAAAAATTTAAATCCAGATATTATTATAGTACAATATTTTATTAATGATGCAGAAATATTAACATCTAATCGTGGGAATTTAATTACAAGAAATTTTCACCTAGGTGTTTTATTGTGGAAATATATTTCACTTTTTGAAGATGATCTTAGTGTAAGAAATATAGATGATTACTATAAAAAAATTTATAAAGATGAAAAAACAAATAAAATAGTAAAAAGAAATTTATTAAAATTAAAAAAACATTGTAAAGATAAAAACATTAGATGCATTCTTGTATATACACCAGACATAGATTTGTTAAAATCTGGGTATAATTTTAAATTTATAAAAAAATACTTATTAGAAATTGTAAAAGAGCTGGATATGGAATTCCTTGATGTAACAGATGCTATAAAAGATAATATTAATTTAAAAATGACAAATATTGAGTATAAAGACAGACATCCAAACAGCAAAGCTCATGAAATAATTGGTGAAACAATTTACAAATATTTAATCAATTGATATTTTCATCTTTACAATTTTTAATATTCTGGTTGTTTGCTTTTTTAATTTCAAGATATAAAAAATTTAATTCACCAATTTTCATTGGATGTATTGGATTAATTTTTTATTCATTTCAAGGTATATTTAATTTTTTTATTTTATTATACGTTTTTTTAATAACTTCTATTTACAGTAAAGTACAAAAAAATTTATATTTTTTCATAATTTTAATTTTACTCCCTTTGATTATAATTAAATATTTGAATTTTATTTTGGAGGATTTATTAAAATTAAATTTTGAAGTTAAATTAATTGATGGCTTAATTATACCACCCGGTCTTTCATTTATCTCATTTTCTGCAATAGCATTGATAATTTATTTAAGAAATAATTCAGAAAGCATCAAAACAAATCTAGCATATTTATATTTATTTCCTCAATTAATTGCAGGACCAATAGTTGAGCCCAAGTCCTTAATACCTCAAATAAAAAATAAAAATTTGGTTTTATTTGACGATATTTTTACAGGTATATTTATATTTTCAGTAGGCATAGGCATTAAAGTTTTGCTTGCAGACAGCATAGGAAATTATATTGATCCTATCTTCTCAGATCTAGAAAATTATGAATTTAAAAAAAGGGTTGTTGCTTTATTTTTATTTTCTCAACAGATTTTTTTTGATTTTAATGGATATACTTTAATGGCTATAGGTGTAGCAAAAACTCTTGGAATAAATTTACCTGAAAACTTTAATGCCCCCTATTTAAGTAAATCCATATCAGAGTTCTGGAAAAAATGGCATATTACTTTATCTAATTGGATCAAAAATTATATTTACATACCACTTGGAGGATCAAAAAGTGGAAAATTTAAGCACTATATTAATATATTCATTGCTATGCTAATTTCGGGGATATGGCATGGCGCTGGTTACAATTTTATATTATGGGGTTTCTTTCATGCAATTTTTATATTTTTTGAAAAAATATTTTATATAAATTATTCTTCAAATTTCTTTAAAGTTTTGAAGGTTATATATTGTTATCTGGTAGTAACTTTTTTATGGTTATTATTTAGAGTAAATAATATTGAGGATATAATAAGTTTTTTTAATGACTTTTCTATTTTGAATTTTCTAGAGATTAATACTTTATATTTCATGGCTATAATATTTATATTAAATTATTCGCAAAAATATATTACAATCAATTCATTAACAAATGTTTATAATAGATTAAATAAAATATTTGTTATTTCTCTATCATCTATTTTAATTATAACATGTATTGTTTTGTCAAAAGGAACATCACAGAAATTCATTTACTTTAATTTTTAGATTTATGAAAAAAGATATTACTAAATTTTTAATTAAAGGAGTTCAATTTTTTTTATTTTGTTTAGTTTTATATACATTTTATAGATCTGAATTTCACTGGGAAGGATTAAAAAGATCATATTATTTAAAATACTATATTATTTTATTGTCACTATTATTTTTCAGTTTTCTTTTAGATTTCCTCTCTACCAATGTTAAACAAAACATATTAATTGTCTCATTTTCTCTTCTATTTACAAGCTATCTTTTTGAAGGATTTTTTTTAATATTTGATTTTAATACTTTTACAAATCAGGAATTAAGAGAAAAAAAAAAGAATATAATCAAGAGTAAAGTTGATTATGATTATAGAACTTTATTTGAGGTTTATAGAGAAAGGAAAAAAGAAAATGATAAACTTGTAGTAAAAGTCAATCCATCTTATCATTTTCTCACAAACTATCCTTTAAGACCTATGTCAGGTATATCAAATTCAGAAACATTATATTGTAACGAAAACGGTTATTATGTTTTTTATGATAGTGATAGATATGGTTTTAGAAATATAAACTTAAGTTGGGATGATAAAATCGAAATTATGGTACTTGGTGATTCTTTCGCTCAAGGAGCATGTGTAAATGATGATAGATTAATATCAAATCAATTAAATTATAAAGTAATTAATACTAGCTATGTTGGAATGGGTCCTTTATCACAACTTGCAACGCTTAGAGAATATTATTCAATTGCAGATCCAAAAATTGTTTTATGGTTTTATAGTGAAGGAAATGATTTATTTAACTTAAATTTTGAATTAAAGGATAAAATTTTAAAAAATTATTTGAGTAGCTCTAAATTTACTCAAAACTTACTAAACCGACAAAAAGAAATTGATAATATAAATTTTAAAATACTGGAAGATGAGATTGATAGAAGAAAAAAACAACATTACAAAATTTACACAGATGCATTAAAGCTTGCAACTTTAAGGTCTCTACTAATTGAAAGATTTTTCAAGGCGGAGAAGGAATATAAGGAAATTTCATACAGTCATAACCTAAAAAATTTTGAAAA
>FUFK010077378.1_pt1 | contig 23281 bp, 27 predicted proteins | sample 1021851 | NCBI WGS metagenome assembly FUFK01 (sample SAMEA51879418, study PRJEB19060) | metagenome | reverse complement strand
TTTATTATTAAATCTTGCAGATGAATGTAAACTCGAAGAAAGTATAGGAAAATTATTTAGTGGCGAAGTAATAAATGAAACTGAAAATAGATCTGTTTTACATACAGAACTAAGAAATTTTAAATCAAAAATTCAATCAATAATAAACGACAGGAAAAAAATTCAAAGTTTATGCGATAAAATTATAAATGGGAAACTAAAAGGACAAACTGGGGAAAAATATACTGATATTGTGAATATTGGTATTGGAGGTTCTGATTTAGGGCCAAAAATGGCAGTAGAAGCTTTAAAATTTTATAAGAATCATTTGAATATCCACTTTATATCTAATGTTGACGGAGACCACACGGCTGATATTTTAAATAAACTAAATCCTGAGACTACTTTTTTCATAATTGTCTCAAAGACATTTACAACTCAAGAAACCCTTACCAATGCAAGTATTGCAAAAGAATGGGTAATAAATAATTTAAAAACAAATGAAATTAGTAATCATTTTTGTGCAGTATCATCTAATCTAAATGCTGTTGAAAATTTTGGTATCAATAAGGATCTTATTTTTAGTATGTATGATTTTATCGGAGGACGATTTTCAATGTGGGGATCNGTTGGNCTTTCCATNGCCNTNTCNGTTGGATANGANAATTTTGAAAAATTTTTNAANGGTGCTGAAAAAATGGATAACCATTTTAAAAATGCCTCATTTGAAAAAAATATNCCAGTATGNTTGNCTNTNATTGGAATTTGGAANAGTAATTTTTTAAANNCTGAAACNCAAGCAATAATACCNTACAANGAATCTTTATGTTTTTTACCAAATTACTTACAACAAGCNATGATGGAAAGTAATGGNAAGAATANNGANAGNTCTGGAAANAAAATTGATTANANTACTGGNAGTATTATNTGGGGNGGTACNGGNACNAATACNCAACATGCNTTTTTTCAACTNATACATCANAGNAATANATTAATTCCNTGTGATTTTATAGGTTTTAAAAAATNTCTTCACGGAAATNNGNANAGTCATNATAAGTTGATGTCAAACTATGTGGGTCAAATGGAAGCGTTNATGNTAGGTAAAAANATNNANGATGTTGTAAATGATTTAAAAATAAATGGAACATCTNNNGAGNANATTAATAAAGTTTCTGCTTTNAAAGTTTTTNNTGGGANTAAGCCCACAAANTCTATTCTNNTTGAGCNNTTAAGTCCNGAAANCTTTGGTATGTTNATAGCTATGTATGAGCATATAATATTNACAAAAGGTATTATTTGGAATATATTTAGTTTTGACCAGTGGGGAGTTGAATTAGGTAAAGTGCTAGCTTCTAAGTTATTAACAGAAATTCAGAGTGGAGAAATTANAAATCATGATNANTCNACAAAATCTCTTCTGAAAAAACTTAAAAATTAATCTTAGATATCNNAAAGATTATTTNCNATTAATTTTCCTTGAAAATCTGTTCATAAAATTAATAGTTTNTTAACCTAACTTGATAAAAAAATAACAATCTTTGCCACAAATAAAACTATTCGAAAATGAAAAAAATAATCTTCTTTTTTGCAGCCATTCTTATGACTGGGATTGGCTTTGCTCAAAATACGGTATCTGGTACTGTAGTTGACTCTGAAGTAGGAGTNGGTCTTCCAGGTGCNTCAGTTGTTGTCAAAGGNNCCTCTGTAGGTGTTTCCTCTGACTTTAACGGTGATTTTTCAATTTCTGCTGAATCTGGTGATATTTTAGTGATATCATATGTGGGTTATGAATCGGCAGAGATTAGTGTTGATGGTGCTAGTGCTGGAAATATTGAATTATCTCCAACAGATAATATTCTATCTGGTGTTACAGTTTTTGGTACTATAGATTTTGCTAAAGATAGAGAAACACCTGTTGCCGCATCGACCTTAAATGCGGAACAAATTGTGGAGAGAGTTGGAAACCTAGAGCTTCCTCAACTTCTGAATTCAACGCCTGGAATATATTCAACTATGCAGGGAGGNTTTGGAGATGCTAGAGTTAGACTTCGTGGNTTTCAACAAGAAAATATTGCTGTTTTAGTTAATGGAATGCCTGTTAATGATATGGAAAATGGTAGAGTGTATTGGAGCAACTGGGCAGGACTTAGCGATGTTACATCAGCAATGCAAGTTCAAAGAGGCCTTGGTTCAGCTAAGCTTCCTATACCATCAGTTGGGGGAACAATTAATATTGTTACTAAATCTACAGATTTATCTGAGGGAGGTAAAATTGCTTTCACAGCTGGAAATGATGGATATTTAAAAACTCTTATGACCTACAATACAGGTATTAGTGACAGTGGACATGCCTTTTCTGCATCATTTGGAAGAACAGCAGGTGATGGATATGTTGATGGAACTCCTTTTGANGGCTACTCATATTTCTTGGGATATGGATATAAAAGTGATGATGGTAAACAAAACTTACAGTTTATAGTAACCGGTGCTCCACAAGTCCATGGTCAAAGAACAACTAGCTATTACAACATGGCAACTTTAGAAGACTACAGGGATTATGGTAAAAAGTATAACTATAATTATGGACTTAGAGATGGAGAAGGCTTTAATATGAGAAATAACTATTATCACAAGCCAATAGCATCTTTAAACTGGGAATATAATATTAACAGTAAAACCTCTATTTCAGCAACTGCTTATGCATCACTTGGAAGAGGTGGAGGATCTGGAGATCTTGGGAGAAATGGTTCATATGGATTCTTCAGCTCAAGTAGATGGAGAAATGCTGATAATGGATATGTTCTTTGGGATGAAATAGTTAAACATAATGGTGGTCAAACTGCTAATTGGAGATATGGATCAACAGCAATGAATGTTGATGCAAATACTGGTCAATATATTGTAAATGATGAAAGCTACTCATCTAGAGCCCCATTTCCAAGAAGAAATGGATGGATTCAAAGAAATTCAGTTAACTCTCACAACTGGTTTGGTGCAATTGCAAACTTAAAAGCAGAGCTTGCGGAGAATCTAACATTAGATGTTGGTTTTGATTCAAGATTCTATAGAGGATTGCATTACAGAAATATTAGAGACCTTTTAGGTGCTGATGGTTACAGAGATTCAAGATATAATGGTTCTTATAATTCAGCTGGAACTGTAGCTGGTACCAAAGAGTACAAATGGCCAATTTCTGATGTATGGAATGTATTTGGAGATACAGATAAAGAGGAGAAAATTGACAGAAATAACATAGGTGTTGTAGATTACTTTGGTTTATATTTCCAATTAGAATATTTAATGGATGACGTATCTGTTTTCCTTCAAGGATCAGGATCGAGTAAAGGTTACCAAAGAGAAGAATTTTATTTTTATGCACCAGGTGATCCTTTACAATACTCAGATAAAGCTAATCTTTCTGGTGGTACAATTAAAGGTGGTGCAAATTGGAATATAGATGCACAAAATAATATTTTTGGTAATGTTGGATTTTTCTCAAAACAACCAAATTTCAATGCTGTTTTCCAAAATTATGATCAATTTATTACCCCAGACGACAAGTTGCTAAATGAGAAAATTGTTGGTCTTGAACTTGGATATGGATATAGATCCAAAACATTTGACTTTAATGTGAATCTTTACAACACAACTTGGACTGATAGATTTTTATACGAGAATGTAACTATTAATGGAGAAAGAGGTGAAGCTAATTTTACTGGAGTAAAACAAGTACATACAGGTGTTGAATTTGATGGAGTATGGCAATTAAGTCCTTTTGTTGAACTTTCTGGTATGTTTACAATTGGAGACTATGCTTATTCAGGTAATGTTACTGATGATGCTGTAACAACAAATGAATCTAATGTTAGTATTGGTTCAGCAACTCTATATTTAGATGATGCAAAAGTTGGGGATACTGCACATACAACTGCATATCTAGATCTTACAGTAAGTCCAACTGACAACTTCAAATTTAATTTAGATCTTTTCCATGCAGACAAATTATATGGATCTGTAAATGCTGAAGATTTTGATGAGCCTGGAGTTACAAATATGCGTATGCCTTCATACGAAATATTTGGAGCTGGAGCCTCCTATAGATTCCCAATTGGTTCTGATTACATTTATATGAGATTAAATATAAATAACCTTTTTGACGAAGAATACTACCAGGAATCTGCTAATAATTATGGGCCAGATTACAGAGATGGTATTATGTATAAAGGAATTAATGTTGAAAATAGGGTTGTTCCTGGATGGGGAAGAACTTGGAATTTTGGAGTCACTTACAGATTCTAGAATCTTCACTTAAATAAATAAAAAACCCTTCTAAATTGAAGGGTTTTTTTATTTTAAACCTTTTACAACTATCACAAACTCACCTTTTAATTTTTTNTTTTCATAACTATCTAAAAAATCTTTTATTTTTCCCCTTTTAGTATTTTCAAATATTTTGGTTAATTCTTTTGAAATAGAAATCTCTCTTTCAGGACCAAAAAAATCATAAAAATCTTTAAGTGTTTTGTATAATTTGTAGGGTGACTCATAAAAAATCATAGTCCTTTTCTCCAAAGACAACTCTTGTAATCTAGTTTTTCTTCCTTTTTTCACTGGTAAAAAACCTTCAAAAGTAAACCTTTCTGATGGTAGACCGCTAATTGCTAATGCAGGAATTAATGCAGTTGGACCTGGTAAACATTCAACATCAATATTATTATCAATACACATTTTAACAATTAAGTATCCAGGATCAGATATACTTGGAGTTCCAGCATCAGAAATTAGACCAACTTTAATACCTGATTGAATTTCAAAAATTATTTTTTCAACGGTTGAATGCTCATTAAACTTATGAAATGATTTAAGTGGTTTTTTAATTTCTAAATGATTCATAAGCTTTAAGCTTCTTCTAGTATCCTCACACAAAATTAGATCTACATCTTTAATACATTCGATTGCTCTTAATGTTATATCATCTAAATTACCTATTGGAGTCGGTATTAAAATAAGTTTTGACATTTAATAATTTATATTTGTCTAAATTAACAACTTATCTGATAAAATTAAGCTAAAAAAATGTCAGGAAGAATTGAAGTTATATGTGGATCTATGTTTTCTGGGAAGACAGAAGAATTAATTAATAGGATTAAAAAATCAGGAAAATCCTATAAAGTTTTTAAACCAGAAACAGATACAAGAAACAAAAAAAATAAAATAGAATCTCATAATAAACTTGAAATTGAAGCCACCACGATTAAAAATATCACAGATATTTTAAAAGTTAAAACTAAGTATGAAATNATTGGNNTTGACGAAGCTCAGTTTTTTTCANACNANATTATTGAAGTTTGTAATCTTTTAGCGAATAAAGGAGTTAGAGTTATAGTAGCTGGCTTAGATATGGATTATTCTGGAAAGCCTTTTGGTCCAATGCCATTTTTAATGGCTATTGCTGAACAAGTTACAAAAGTACATGCCATTTGCAATGAAACAGGTGAACCTGCTGTGTATAGCTATAGAAAAGTTGAAAGTAATGAAACTATAATGATTGGAGAAAAAAAAGAATATATGCCGCTTTCAAGAAAAGCATATATCTCAAAAATCAGAAAAAAATAATTCATTGAGTTACCAGGGAACCCAAATAATAATAAACCTTAAAAATTTAAAAGCGAATCTATCTTTTATTAAAAGCAAAGTTGATAAAGAAACTAAAATTATGTCTGTTGTGAAAGCTTTTGGATATGGATCAGAGCCTGTAAAGATTAGTAAGTTTTTAGAAAAAAATGGAATTGATTATTTTGCAGTAGCTTACGTAAATGAAGGTATTGAATTAAGAAATTGTGGTGTGAAACTACCAATATTAATTCTTCATCCACAACTTGATGATTTTGATGAGATTATTAAATTTAATTTAGAGCCTAACATTTATTCTTTTAGAATTCTAAATGCTTTTATTAAAAAATCTGACTCACATCCATTTCATTTAAAATTTAATACTGGTCTAAATAGATTAGGATTTAGTATAAATGATATTGATGAATTATATAATATTTTAAATGGTAAAACAAATATCAAATACTTGTTTTCTCACTTAGGAGCATCTGAGGATCTGAATGAAAAAGCCTTCAGTANTAATCAAATCAAATTATTTGANAAAATTTCAAAAAAGATGGAGGCTAAATTTGAAAAAAANTTTAAAAAACATTTATTAAATACNTCNGGAATAATGAATTATTCTNAATATAAATATGATATGGTGCGNACAGGAATTGGCCTTTATGGATANGGAAATGATAAAAANTATNGTAAGAATTTAAAGCCTGTTTTATCATTAANGTCAGTTATATCTCANATCCATTTTATAAAAAAAGGAGAATCAGTTGGATATAACAGAGGATTTGTTGCAAATAAAAATTGTAAGATTGCAATTATTCCTATTGGACATGCTGATGGCATAAAGAGAAGTTTTGGAAATGGCAAAATTGGTTTTTATATAAAAAATAAATTAGCAAAAACAATTGGAAATATTTGTATGGATATGCTAATGTTAGACATAACTAATATTAACTGCGAGGAGGGCGATGATGTGATAATTATTGATGATAAAATTCAAACAGCTGAAGATCTTGGCGAAAAAACGAATACTATTTCATATGAGATATTAACAGCACTATCATCCAGAATTAAAAGAACAATCATCGATATTTAATTGACGTTAAAATTGCGATAGATTCATATTTATTTAAATTTGTTCATTATTTAAAAAATGAATTTAGCTGTAATTGGTGCAACCGGACTTGTTGGTGAAGAAATTTTAAAAGTTCTACAAGAAAAAAAAATTAAAATTAATGAACTTACCNTAGTTGCTTCAAATAAATCTATTGGGAAAACAGTTGAGTTTTGTAATAATAATTACAAAATTATATCCATTGAAGATGCTCTAGAAAAAAAATTAGATGTAGCTATTTTTTCTGCAGGTAAAGATTTATCTCTGAAATGGGCAAAGAAATTTGCTAATAATGAAGTTACAGTAATTGATAATTCATCTGCATGGAGAATGGACAAAACCAAAAAACTTATTGTCCCTGAAGTTAATGGAAATGAGTTAACCATCGACGATAAAATAATAGCAAATCCTAATTGTTCAACTATTCAAATGCTCATTGCTTTGGCCCCAATCCATATTAAGTATGGAATTACAAGAATTATTGTTTCAACTTATCAATCAATTACTGGAACTGGAAGGATTGCTGTTAATCAATTAAATAATGAGTACAATAATATTGAGGGTGAAATGGCTTATAAATATCCAATTCACCAAAATGCAATTCCTCAATGTGATGAGTTTGAAGATAATGGCTACACTAAAGAGGAGATGAAACTAATTAATGAAACACATAAGATTTTAGATCCAAATATTTCAGTTACTGCAACAGCTGTAAGAGTTCCAGTTATTGGAGGACATAGTGAATCAATAAATTTAACATTAGAAAAATCATTTCAAATTGATGATATTAAAAAATTATTATCAGAAAGTAATGGGATAAAATTGGAGGATGATACTAAAAACTTTAAATACCCGATGCCAATCTTTGCAAAAGGAAAAGATGATGTTTTTGTTGGTAGAATAAGAAAAGATTTTTCCTGTGAAAACAGTTTAAACCTTTGGGTTGTNAGTGATAATTTGAGAAAAGGTGCTGCAACGAATGCAATACAAATTTTAGAATTAATTAAATCNAAAGGCTTTATAGGTTAATACTCAAAATCTTCCATAAACTTGGTAGTATAAACACCTTTAATATAATTTGGATCATCCATCAATTTTCTATGAAATGGGATTGTAGTTTTTATTCCTTCGATAACAAACTCATCCAAAGCTCTTCTCATTTTATTGATGGCCTCTTTTCTTTTTTGATCATAAGTTCCTCCACTTTGGCTCGTTGTTATAATTTTTGCAATCATAGAATCATAATTTGGAGAAATCGTATAACCACTATATACATGAGTATCTACTCTCACCCCTTGTCCACCTGGAAGATGTAAATTAGTAATTTTTCCAGGTGATGGCCTGAAGCCTTTTTCTGGATCTTCTGCATTAATTCTACATTCTATAGAATGCAGTTTAGGGTAATAATCATTTCCGGAGACTTTAATACCAGCTGCTACTTTTATTTGTTCTTTAATTAAATCATAATCAATCACTTGTTCAGTAATTGGATGTTCAACTTGAATTCTTGTATTCATCTCCATAAAGTAAAAATTCCTATCACTATCAACTAAAAATTCGACAGTTCCAACACCTTCATAATTAATAAACTTAGCAGCTTTTACAGCAGCTTTTCCCATTTTATCTCTCAGTCTAGATGTCATGAATGGTGATGGGGTTTCCTCAGTTAACTTTTGATGTCTGCGTTGAATTGAACAATCTCTTTCAGAAAGATGACAAACATTTCCAAATTGGTCAGCTATGATTTGTATTTCGATATGTCTAGGCTCTTGAATAAGTTTTTCTATGTACATATCATCATTTCCAAATGCAGCAGCAGCCTCCTGTTTTGCTGATGACCAACTCTTTTTAAATTCATTTTTNCCCCAGACAGCTCTCATTCCTTTTCCGCCTCCACCTGCAGATGCCTTTACCATAACTGGAAAACCAATCTTTGAAGCTATTTTTAGTGCTTCATTTTCATCATCAATAGCGCCACCAGAACCAGGTATTGTAGGGACTTTAGCTAAGTTCATAGTAGAGACTGCTGTAGCTTTATCTCCCATTTTTTCAATCATATCAGGTGATGGACCAATAAACTTAATCTTATGTTCCCCACATATTTTTGAGAACTTTGCATTTTCAGACAAAAATCCATAACCAGGGTGAATTGCATCAGCATTTGTAATTTCTGCTGCAGCAATGATATTTGCAATTTTTAAATATGATTCGTTACTAGGTGCTGGGCCAATACAAACAGCCTCATCAGCAAAACGTACATGCAAACTCTCTTCATCTGCTTTAGAGTAAACAGCCACAGTCTTTATTCCCATTTCCTTACATGTACGTATGACACGTAAGGCTATCTCGCCTCTGTTAGCAATTAAAATCTTTTTAAACATAATATGTTATTATGGTTCTATTAAAAACAACGGTTGATCGAACTCAACTGGCGAAGCATCTTCAACGAGAATTTTTACAATTTTACCTGAGATGTCTGACTCAATTTCATTAAACAATTTCATAGCCTCAATAACACATAAAACATCTCCTTCTCCAACAGTATCACCAACATTTACAAATACGTCTTTGTCAGGTGAAGGTTTTCTATAAAAAGTTCCAATAATTGGTGATTTAACGGTATGGTAATTATCAGAGTTNGATTCAGGGATAGGAGTTGCTTCAGGTGTAATCTTGGGTTCAATAACTTCACGCTGAATAGGTTGTGAAATTATCGGGGCAGGTGGGACTACTTTATTAATAGGTTGTAAATTTGATTTGGAGTTGCCTTTAATATTAATCTTAAAGTTATTATTCTCAATATTAACTTCTGCAACATCAGTTTTAGATACAAATTTTATAAGTTGTTGAATTTGCTTAAAATTCATAATTTTTTGTTATTTCAAGCAAAAATCGATAAAAAAAAGCTAAAAACAAGAAAAAATTGAAAAAAATAATAGTTTTTTTTAATCAAATAATACTATTATATAAAAAACAAGTGTAAAAATACGTTAATTATTATAAAATTTAGTAAAAAAACGACTTATTGATTAAAATATGATCTTTTTAATCAATTATTGACTTTTTTTACATCTTTTTTATAAAATAAATGATTAATTTATCAGTTTTTTGGACATTTTAATTGTTTTTTGAGTTAGAAATAACTTAAAATTATTTGAAAAGTATCATTTTATGTAATTTTGGGGTTTTTTAACGTTTTTTGGACTTATTTAATAAAATATGGTTCTAAAGTTCAAAGTTTTCGTTGATTTTATTAAAAATTGCTAAAATATCTACTTATAATTCGCTTAATTAATCATTTTTATAATTGTTTTTAAATAAAACAATGAGATTATGTTGAAATATAATTTCATTTTTAATAAGTATTAATGGACATGTCTTTATTAATTAATAAAACCAATTAACATAATTTCTATTAATTAAATAATTAGTTTTTTTATTAAAGAGATTTGTAATTCAGTTATAAATGAAGTTAGAAAATATAAGATATTATATTGTCAGATCAGTAGAGTAGTGAGAAATAATTTGATAAAATAACTATTCGCTTTCCTCAGTTGTATCAGCTAAAACTTTACCTCTATANTAAAGCTTTCCCTCATGCCAATGAGCCCTGTGATATAAATGGTCTTGTCCAGTAGTCTTATCAGTAGCTATCTGAGCAGGCGAAGCTTTGTAGTGAGTACGTCTTTTGTCTCTTCTTGTTTTTGATATTTTTCTTTTAGGATGTGCCATTTTACTTTTTTAATTGTTTTAGTTTATCCCAACGCGGGTCGAAATTACTACTTTTTTCTTTATTTATATCAAAATCTTTCAATCTATTTATAATATCCGATTTAATTGACCCATCTTCAATCCCCGGATGAACGTTTCTAATTGGCATTGAAAGTACTACCATTTCATATAAAAATTGATCTAAATTAATAGAGTGAGACCCTTGTGGCAAAATTAAAAGCTCATCATTTGAGTTATCATAATATTCTCCAAACTTTACAATTAATTTCAATTGNGATTCTAAATTATAATCGAAAGGTTCATTTGATAATGTGCAATTTATATTAACGACTCCTTCACAGACAATTTGTAATTCTAGAACAGTAGATTTTTTATTAAAATCAATTTTAAACTTAATATTTGCATCATTAAATTCAGAGTAATCATAGAGTTTAAAGAAATTTAGATCAGCTTCATACTCAAATTTGTGCTTACCATCTTTGAGGCCAGCAAATTTTAAAATAAAATTATTAGATAGACTCACTTTTACAGAATTGGCTTGCGAATATACTAATTTTTTTTTCTGTTTTTAATAATATTTAATGCCTCTAAAATTGCAGAACTGAAAGAGCTCGGATTAGCAATATTTTTTCCTGCAATATCATATGCAGTGCCATGATCGGGTGAGGTTCTAACTATATCAAGACCTGCAGTAAAGTTTACGCCATTTCCAAAAGTTAATGTCTTGAATGGAATTAAACCCTGATCATGATATGATGCAATAGTCGCGTCAAAAGATTTATACATATTAGTTCCAAAAAAACTATCACTAGCAAATGGCCCTGAGATATCAATCCCTGATTTTGAGACCTCCTGAATTGTTGGACTTAAAATTATATCATCATGTTTTCCAATAACGCCCCCATCTCCAACGTGAGGATTAATTGATAATACAGCTATCTTAGGTTTGTTAATATTAAAATCATTTTTTAATGAACTTTCAACAAGTTTTATTCTGGTTTTAATTAATTCAGTTGTTATTTCGCCTACCACTTTATCAATAGGTATGTGCTCAGTTAATAGTGCTATTTTAATTTCACTTGAAACCATAAACATCAATGCCTGTCCATTAAAACAAGAGTCTAAAAAATCCGTATGTCCCTTGAAATTAAAGTCATTATTTTGAATATTATTTTTATTAATAGGACCGGTTACAAGTCCATCAATCATAGAGTTTTTTAAAAACTCTACAGCTAGTCTTAAAGATAACCTTGAAATCTCACCACCATCACTGTTAGATTTACCAAATTCAATATCAAAATCTTTATTATTTATATTGAAAACATTAACAGAATTTCTACTAAGGTTTTCAATGTTATTTATGGGAACAATTTCACAGTTTACATTAAAAATTCTTTTTTGCTCCTCAATCAAATTATAGTTAGAAAAAATGACGGGGGTAAATTTACCAATGAAATTTATTTTTTCTAATGACTTTAAAATAACTTCTATTCCAATTCCATTTGGATCTCCNGTCGATATTCCTAAAATTGGACTAAAAAAATTTGACATCTCTTTATATATAATGTGTATTTTTGAGCAAATAAATATACGACTATATGTTTACAGGTATTATTGAAAATCTTTCAGAAATTAAAGAAATTAATAAAGAGGGTGATAATCTTTCAATATCATTAATAAGTGAAATAACAAACGANNTAAAAATTGATCAAAGCTTATCACATAACGGAGTGTGCTTAACTGTAGTTGATATAAATAATAATATTTACAAGGTAACCGCTATTAAAGAAACAATATTAAAAAGCTCAATTAAAGACTGGAAAATCGGCGATATAATAAATATCGAAAGAGCTATGAAACTAGGTGATCGTCTTGATGGACATATGGTACAAGGGCATGTTGACCAAACAGCAATATGCACAAAAATTTCTGAGGAAAATGGTAGTTGGTATTTTTATTTTGAATATCAAAGATCCAGTAATTTAACTATTGAAAAAGGATCAATTTCAATTAATGGGGTAAGTTTAACAATAGTTGAATCTATGAACAACGGATTTTCAGTTGCAATAATCCCATATACTTATGATAATACAAATTTTAAAAATATTAAAGTTGGAGATCTTGTCAATATTGAATTTGATATGATTGGCAAATACATACAGAAGATTATTAAAGCCCAATCAGACCAATAATGCAAAGAAAGATTCTTCCACTTTTTGCAGCAACTATTGCGACAACAATTTATGGCCTAAATCATACAATAGCTAAAATGGTAATGCCAATTTACATTGGATCTTTAGGGCTAGTTCTTCTTAGAGTATTAGGTGCAACAATTATTTTTTGGATAATAAGCCTTTTTTTCAAATCTAAACCGATTGAAAAAAAAGACAGATTCACAATTATTAAATGTGGGCTTTTTGGTATGAGTATTAACATAGCAGCTTTTATTGCAGGATTGGATTATTCAACCCCTGTTAATAGCTCTATATTAATAATAATTTCCCCAATTTTTGTTGTCATTTTATCATTTTTCATTTTTAAAAATAAAGTAAACTTTATTAAAATAATTGGGATTTTTTTAGGATTTATTGGTGCTTTAATATTAATTCTAAGTGCAGATTCGAATAGCTCGGTAGGAAGAAATATACCCCTTGGTAACTTTTTATTTATAGTTAATAGTATTTCATATGCTTATTATCTAATTATTGTAAAACCAATGGCAGAAAAATATGACTTAATAACACTATTTAAATGGCTATTTCTTATAGGTCTTATTTTTAATCTTCCACTTGGAATTAACCAATTTCTGGATGTAGATTGGAGTGCCTTACCAATCAAAGAAGCAGTGCTTCCAATGATTTTTGTTGTTTTATGTACAACTGTGATGACTTACTTTCTAAATGGATATGCTTTAAGTAAATTAACATCAACAGAGGTTGCAGTCTTCATGTATCTGCAACCAATAATTGGAGTTTTATTTGCAATTTTTACAAAAGCTGATACAATTACATTTACTATAATAATTGCTTCAATGCTAATTTTTTCGGGTGTTTACTTGACAACTGTTTTAAAAACCAGAAGTTAATTTTATAAGAAAACCTCACCCACAGAATAGGTTTTTGCTTTTCCATTAATTAAAACTCTATCTCCTTTATCAATACAAAACATTTCACCTCCTCTTTCGGAAAGTTGTAGACTTTTTAATTTTTGTTTTCCTAATTTTTTACTCCAATATGGTACAAGTGAGCAATGAGTAGAACCAGTAACAGGGTCCTCAAAAAAAGAACATTGCGGTACAAAGTATCTGGAAACAAAATCTGAGTTGTTACCCTTTGCTGTAATTACAACTCCACCAGGATCAATATTTTTTTTATCAAACAGATCTTTATCAATTTTAATATTTTTTATTTGATCCTCATTTTCATAAACCAAAACGTAATCTCTAGATTTTAAAATTTCTTTNGGTTTTATACTTAAAGACTCATAAATATTAGTAGGTAATTCTGAGGTAACAGGGTTTCTGTGTGGAAAGTCCATTTGCAAATAATCTTTATCATATTTTACAATTAACTCACCACTCATNGAATCAAACTTTACTAAATCANAANTATAATTNAAATGTTCTTTAAGNCAATAGGCNGTNGCTAAAGTAGCGTGACCGCANAAATCCATCTCAATTTCAGGNGTGAACCATCTTAAATAAAAATGATCATCTTTTTTTATAAAGAAAGCNGTNTCAGAAACATTATTTTCTTTTGCAATCTTTAGTAATAGNTCATCAGNAAGCCAATTTTCTAATGGCATTACACATGCTGGATTGCCCTTAAAAATNTCAGATGTAAAAGCATCTATTTGAAACAATTTTATTATCGAGTTTGACATAAAAATTGAATTTAAATTAAAATAATCATAAATTGATGTAAGAAAATNAAAAATTATGAAAAAAATTCTTCTTTATACAGCTATATTATTATTGAGTTTTCAAACCTACTCTCAAAATAAAGAGGGTAATATGTGGAGAGAGGCTGCTAAATATTTATATGATAATGGTTTTGACAGAAACAACTTGAGAAATACAATTGAACTAGTTAGAGAAATGTCTTCAGAAATTTCTGAAAACAAAAAAATCTCAAAAAAAACAGAGAAAAAATTAAATAAAATGTCTTNTAGTGATAAAGAAGTTGATATACTGAAATCATTATCTCAAAAAATGTCTAAAATGGTAATTAAGGATATAGAAAAAGGGAAAGAATCTAAAAANGAAACAACAGATTTTGGAAACGAAAATCAAGAAAGAATGAATAGAGCAAGAGGAGATTTTAATTCAGGTCAAAGAGGTGGTAATTTAAGAGGCCAAGGTGGAAATAGATCAGGTCAAAGATATGGGTCAAACAATAGACAAGGTCCACCAAGGCCAGAAGCTACAAGCCCAATTTTTGAAAAGTTAATCCAATATATTCGTGAACAAGGTGTAAATAGAGATAATATGAGGAGCGTAATGACAACTGTTAGAGAAATTGGNCAGGAATATAGATCACTTGAAGATAAATCAGGATATAAACCATCCGAAGAAAAATTAAAAACGCTTGCTGAAGCAGGTTTATCAGATGAAACAGTTTCTGTTGTAATTGAAATTATTAAAGCATTGGTTGTTTATGACAGATAAATTACTTCTTAAGAAGTTTTTTTATAAATTAATGGCTCATTTATGAGTCATTTTTTTTTAAATAATTTTAATNTCCTNGTTATTNGCTGGATTGTCGTAGGGCTTTTTACTTTTTTATTCTTAGTCATCTCAAAAACAAGAACTCCCTATGGCAGACATAGTGAAAATGGCTGGGGGTTAATGATTAATAATTCGTGGGCTTGGTTTTGGATGGAATTTCCTGCCCTGATAGTTATGCCTATTATAGGTTTACTTGGTCCAAATGAGCTTAATTCATACTCTATGATTTTAATTTTTATATGGTTTGCCCATTACTTTAATAGAGTAATTATTTTCCCACTTAGAATAAAAACAAAAAATAAAAAAATGCCAATTTCAATTGCAATTAGTGCATTTTTCTTTAATATTTTTAATGGCCTCTTTAACGGTTACTATGTTGGTTATATTATGAATACACAATCAGCTTTAGAGCCTAATGTAATTGTTGGTATTATTATTTTNTTAATTGGTATGTTTATTAATGTTAGCTCAGACAATAAATTAATATCCCTAAGAAAAGATAGTGTTGGTTATAAAATTCCTCATGGTGGTTTTTTTAAATATNTTTCATGTCCAAATTACTTTGGTGAAATTATTGAATGGTTTGGTTATTTAATTATTGCATTTAGCTTACCAGCACTAAGCTTNGTATTATGGACCGGTTTTAATTTGATTCCNAGAGCATTGAATCATCACGAATGGTATAAAGAAAATTTTAAAAATTATCCAAAAAATAGAAAAGCAGTTATTCCATTTATTATTTAATACACTAAATTTGAAAAAAATTTAAACTATGAATGCATCAAAAGCAAACTTAATTAATTCCATTTCATTAATAGGCTTTGGACTGTGGGGTTATTTTGAAGTAACTTCTCCTACAGCTCTAATACCTGTAGGATTTGGATTAATATTATTATTGTGCTACAACGGAGTTAAAAATCAAAATAAAATCATTGCTCATGTTGCAGTATTATTGACACTAGTAATACTTTTAGCTTTAGTTGGAATGAGGCTTCCAAAATCAATTGAAACTGGTGGTGCTGGATTATACCGAGTTTTAGCAATGTGTGCGACATCAGTATTTGCAATGATATATTTTGTGAAAAGCTTTATTGAGGCTAGAAGAAAATAATTTATTTTTTTTCAGGAAACCTTCCATAGTTTCCCATTCCGTCATAGTCAGCTTCATTTGCCTGGTCTATATCGTTATATTTTTTTGTTTCTTCGTCATTAACAAAAAAAACACTAGCAACAACCAATCCAACAACAAATACTCCTAATCCAAAAATATATATTTCCATTTTAGAGATCGTTATATTTTTTCTTCTCCTCATTATTTACAAATAGAACACTAGCAACAACTAATGCTATTACAATAAGTCCTAATGCAAATAAATATATCTCCATCTCTATTTAATTTGTTTTAAGTATACACCTAATGCTAAAATTGATGGCACCCATATCCCAACATATAGACCCTCATCTTTATATCCAGAAAACCATAACGCAACAGAGATGGTAAATGAAATAAAAACAGCTAGCAATAGCAGATAATCTGATTTTTTATACTTACTAAACATAACTCAAAAGTATTGATAATATAATTAACTTATATATTTGCTATAAAAATAAATATTTTTCTAAACTATGATTGGAGTTATTGAAAACATATTTACCAAAGTTTTTTCAGAAAAAAATCTTAAAACTTTTGAAAAAATAATTCTTGTATCCGCCACACTAGGGTTTATAGTTCACTTGATTTTAATTCTATTAAATAATNNCGGATANATTGACCTTTCTTTTTTTCAGGATAGATTATTTGTAAATCCAATATCAGCAATTTATACTCCTTTTTCCTTCATACTTGTTTATGAAGCTTACTTACTAATTTATTTTCTCCCAAGATCATTTACAACTTCAATTGCAAAACAGTTTGAGATAATGTCATTAATTCTAATTAGAAAAATTTTTAAAGATATCCCAAATGTAAACCTTGAGGACAACTGGTTAAATAATGAAAATAATCTACAGTTAATNTATGACCTATCAGGTGTACTAATTGTTTTTTTCCTAATTTATTTATTTAAAAAACTAAAAGAGGGCTTGCCTAAATTACCAGTTCATCAAAATCTTGATAGATTTATTGGATATAAAAAGCTTATAAGTTTATTNTTACTTCCAACCTTGACATTACTTTGTGTATTTAGCTTTATAGACTGGTATAATTTTGCATTTTTAGGTATTGGAACAAGCTCTAATATTGATTTTCTNTTTTTTGTTGACTTTTTTACAATATTAATCCTAGTAGACGTATTCATNCTATTGATTTCTTTTCAGTATACCGAGAGATACTCTCAACTGATTAGAAATACAGGATTTATCATTTCAACGATATTATTAAGACTNTCATTTAGTGCAGTAGGTTTAACTAGCTTANTACTACTAGTATCAGGAATTNTTTTTGGTTTAATTATTCTACTNATTTACAANAATTGGGAGAAAGAACACAANTANANTTATTTNCAAGGNCCCTCNTAGTAATTTAGCACACCATTACAATCTGCAGCTGAACTGTTAGTGTAATTAAAGCCATCACAACCACAAACTGGCTCATATATTGTAGGAATTACACAATTTGATGAAATTTTTGAGATATCAATACAGCCAGAAAAATACTTTTCTACAAAATCCTCATATTCCTTTGATCCATAAGCCATATCTCTTATCTCATAAATAACAGCCCTAACTAATTCAATTGGATCCCTTGTTTCAGGCATTGAAAAAGAGTTNTTATTCATNCTTAACAAAACATTGTTAGTAGATGAAAGGTCAATNGCNGTNTAAAAATAATATCTNANNACATATCCAATACTTANGTCTGTTGCAGGAAATTTAGNATCAAAAANAAAAGGATCTGNAATAGTAGTTTTCAAAACTCTATATCCTTTNGAAAAAGATTGATTGANTCTCAAAGCAGGTAGTTCAATATCACTATTACTATTTTCCATCTCAGTGTTTACACTGCAAGAAAAAATTAAAAACATTACTAAAATTTTTATTTTCATTATCATTTAAATTATATATTATTTTAATATCTCATACTAGAATAAGTCTTATATGAGGGTTCTTTTGGAGATATGATTTCAAATATTTTTGCTGATTCAAGTACTTTAAAATTAATTTCAGAAATGTCATCCACTTTGATAAATGTTCCTTTTTCAATTGTTGANTCATTANAAGTTAAGCTTCCACAGATAACAAATAATGAATGAATAGAATCNGGATTTATTTTAATNTTATGATCTCCACTATCAAATTTATATTCATTGATTAAAATATTCTCTGTATCCATTTTCATTGGTGAACTCGAACCTTTAATTATCTTTTTTATTTTTTTTTCGTAAACATAAGTTTCAAACTGATTTGATTTATAATCATCATATGATGGGCTAATTTTAAGAGTTTTGGATAAATTTGGGTCAAACCAAATTTGGAAAATTTCAGAATTATCATCAATCTCCTCAGCATGTGAAATTCCATTTCCAGCTCTAATTATTTGGACATCTCCTTCCTTTAGAGGAATCCATTTATTTTGTTTCGTATCAAAATGATTAATATTCCCTTTTAAAACAAAACTGCAAATTTCAAAACCTTGATGAGGATGAAGTCCAATTGTACTTTTTTTACTTNGGGTCCAAGCATGTGCCCAATAAAAAAGATTTGAGTAGGGTTTTAACTGCCCCCCGTCCTGTGGAAAACCAATTGGTTTATTTTCTAAAATTTCACCATTATTAAAACTCCCACTTGCTTGTTGATTTTTTTTAAAAATTTCTACTGGCATTAACTTAAATTTAAAGTGAATAATTCTAGAGATTTTTTAAACTCCTTATTTAGTTTTGAATTTGTTATCCCTTTNTTAATTTCAAAATTATCATCAAAGTTTGGTAATGAAAATGTAGGAATACTATGTGGGTTTCCTCTTGAAATTCTTTTATATGCAATTTCAAGGACNGTTTTAGCTCCTCTACTACCATCAGATGTTGAAAGNAATAGCATCGGTTTATTATACCAAACTATTTTTTCTATTCTTGAAATCCAATCAAAAATATTTTTAAAGGCTGCTGTATAAACACTATTGTGCTCAGCAAAGGATATTATAATACCATCNGCACTTTTTATAATTTCTTTAAACTTGAAAGCTTTTTCAGGNATTCCTTTATCATTTTCATAGTCAATGCTATAGATAGGCATTTCAAAATCATTTAAATCAATAATAATAGAATCAGCATCACTTATTAGGGAAGCAGCATAAGATGCAAATTGCTTATTAATAGATTTTTTTGAGGAGCTAGCTCCAAATGCAACAATCTTTTTCATTAACTAAAATTATATTTTAGATTTAAAAATTTTCAAAAAATATGCCAATATGACTTATTTCTCTTCAAACAAAAATAAGATTTTCAATTCTGAAGAAGTAAAAGCTAAGTTTTCATAACTATCACTGAAATGCAAAATTATTGATTCCATAATCTTTTTATTACAGCCTTCATTTTTTTTAAATTCAATAAGATTACTATAAAGTTCTTTTTTATTATTGCTCTTTTTATAGGATTTAATTATTCGAAATATTTGATTTAAAAAAAAATTAATTTGATCTGTATAACATTCTTTTATAAGCTCTAGTGTAAGAAGATTTTTTGGTCTTCTTCTGAAAGCACTAAAGTAAAATAGCTTTAGTTCTTTCTCTACGGTAAGATAAATTTTATCTGGTAAAGTATTATTCTTTGTTGAAATAGGTTTCAAGATCTTGTAGAGTCTTTTTTGTTTTCTTAATATCCTTAATTACTAGTCCTTTTTCTAATAAAACAATTCTATCTGAAACCTCAGTCACATCTTGTAAATCATGACTGGAAACAAGTACAGTTACACCTACTTTTTGNGATAGGGTCTTTATTATTTTTTTTAATCTAATTTGAGTAGTTGGGTCAAGATTTGCAAATGGCTCATCTAGAATAATAACCTCAGGGTCTCCAATTAGCGCTGCTACGATTCCAACCTTTTTTTGATTACCCTTAGATAAATCTCTAATAAATTTTTTACCACCTAAAATTTCTCCATTAAATAAATCCTCAAATTGCTTTAAAAATTCATCAACCTGCTTTTTTGAAAAGTTTCTCAATTCTCCAACAAAATAAAAATATTCCTCAGGCATTAAATAGCTAATTAGAAATGATTCATCAAGAAATGCAGAAGTAAAACTTTTCCAGTCTTCACTAGTTCTTACATTTATTCCGTTGTTTAAAACTTCGCCAGTTGTTGGTTTAATAAGATCTAATAATGCGCTAAATAGTGTTGTTTTACCTGCTCCATTATTTCCAACAAGTCCAAACGTTTGACCTGAATTAATGTCTAAATAATCTATTTTTAAAACGGTTTCTTTACTATACGTTTTTGTAATATTTCTAATTTTTATCATAACTAATTTGTTTCCTTATATGCTGAAAGGGTTGAGTACTTTTCAATTTTATAAGTTTTTATTATAATGTTTAATACTAAGTCTTTAAAAAGAATACCTAAAATACCTATTGATCCAACTGAGATACATCCAATTGTATGACCAAAAAATGTTGATACAGCCCAGTATAAAACCAAAGGGAGAACCATTTGAGGTAATGTTAGCAGTAATGTTTTTGAATTAAAAGCCTTTGAATTTCCCATGGCATTTTTAAATGAATTCAAATCAATTTTGACTTTTGTAAATGCTCCTGCCCATAACGTTAAATAAGAATTAACNCCAAGATTAAATAAACCACAGGATAAAACTGCAATAAGATGATATGATCCAAAAAAACCATAGATTGGGAGAGCGATAATAGTAGCTATAATTACACCAAAGCTACCTAGGTACCACTTTGATTTTATATAATCAACGTATTTAATATTTTGACACATCATAAATGGATAGTGTTGGCTATCCCAGCTTGGGACCAAAGCGCAAAAGGTAAAAATGAAGCCACCTGTTGAAAATAAATATCCAAAAAATAGCATCGTATCACCTAGCAAGTCTTGGGTGCCTAAAAAAATGAGTCCATATAGAATAAACAATAAGGACATAAGGGCTGTTGTTCTGGCTCTTTTNGAACGTTTAATAAGTCTAAAATCATTTCTTAAAAAAGTAGACATATCTCCAAATCGATTTAAAAAATCCAGATTATCTTGCTTTGCTTCCATGATTTTTTTTCTGAGACCAGTATCTATGAAAAAATTATTTTTAAAGAATTGTATTACACTGTAATAAGTAAATGCTAAAATTATTAGAGGGATAATTACTAATATTTTATCCTCATAAAACATGTAAAATATCCACTCAGAAATAGGGCCAAAACTAAAAATCTGAAAATAATCTAAAGCATAAACAATGACCAAAATAATCCCTAATACAATTACAAGTCGATCTTTTTTATTTAGATATATATTAAGAAAGTTGGTAATATATAAAATCAAATACATGGATAAATTCCAAAGTATAAGCTGAGTTAAATCAAATTTTTCTGGTGAATAAATTGTCAGTGAAAAAACGAGTAGGTATAGGATTGATATTAAATTGAAAAAAGAGAAAATAGTTTTATTTAATGAAAATCTAATTATTTTATCTCTCTTAATTTTTAATAACAGTAAGGGTTTCATATTTATTATTGGAGTGGCTTGACCAAAATATCTACCTACAACCCAAAACGCAAAAATGTAAAAAAGCATATTAGAATTTAATAGTAGAAATGGATTTTCCACATCAGCTTCTTGTATTATAAATGCTGCACCACCAGATCCGTGAACAAATGCTAAACCAATTGTCATAAAAAATATATATATGTAACTAAGCCACATAAATATTTTAGCAGCTATTTTCCCTCCAAGTGTAGCTGATCTGAAAAAAGATTTATATTCTAATTTAATTAACTGAAACAAGTGTGCAATTTAAAAAATTATGATCTATTTATTCTGCAAATTTTTTATAATATTTCCACAAGAAATACATCATAATCAGTGAAAACAAAATGGACAAATATGAACCTTCAAAACCAAAATCTCCTCCATTTATATTATTATTTTCTATTATTTCAAATTCAATTAATGAGTAGGTATCCATTCCGCTAACATTAAAGCCAAACATTACTTGAAAGAAATTCCAACTCAAATGCAGTGCAATTGGAAACCATAAATTTTTAGTGTATACATACGAAATTCCTAATAGAATGCCTGCAATAAAAAGCTCAGTAAGAGCAATGTAATTTACATTGGGATTAAAAAAATGCAAAAGTGAAAAAATAGCAGATGAAATAATTAAAGAAATAATTGGGTTAAATGATTGCAGAAGATTCTTTAAAACATAACCCCTGACATAAGTTTCTTCTGCAATAGAAACTGCTATAAACAATAGAAATAATAAAATAATATTTTTTAAATCGTAATTAAACCCAATAAATTTAATTTCACCAAGTAATATTAAAATAGTATAACCAACTGCCATGAGAAGAAGACCCAGAGTCATGCCTAATATAATATCATTGATTTTTCCTTTTAGACTAAAACCTAACTTTATAAAAGGTTCCTTATCTACAAACCTCATTAAGATCCATAAAAGCAATATTACACCGATTAAATCAAAGTATTGAATAATTGTATCAGCAACCAAGAAATCTCNCATATCTTCAATTTCNAAATANTTATCAAAATCAAAGTCAATAANTCCNCTTTNACCNANCNCNNTTGATAATCCCACTCCAANNCCTTGAAAAAAGGANACAAAAATAAANAATGGNATNATNCTTAAAATNGCTGTAAGCCAGCCCTTATGGTTNNTAACTTTTTTCATATTAGTTTAAATCCTTTTTATAAATATTTTGATGTGTTTTATAGGCTACAACTTTATTATTATCATCTCTAATAATTTTCAATTCTTGTCCTAAATCATTGTTGTTTAGAATTTTTTTGAATACATCACCTTCAATATGTTTATACAAGCTAATATATGGGTCGTCACTAGGCATTGAGACAAGGGCCAAATTATCTCCCCAAGATTGTACATATGTCTCACTAACCCAAGGTTGTGAAATATATTTGCCCTCAAATTCTTCAAA
>FUFK010061836.1_pt2 | contig 23281 bp, 33 predicted proteins | sample 1021851 | NCBI WGS metagenome assembly FUFK01 (sample SAMEA51879418, study PRJEB19060) | metagenome | reverse complement strand
ATATCGTTTGATACAACAACTATTGTTTCAACTATATTTCCTGTTCCTAATTTTGCAAAATGTGCCATAATGTTTCTCCTTATATATTAATTTTAAATTTAAGTAAACTCATAAATATTATTGAAATTTATATCTAATCATTACTATACCAGATCCACCATTTGCTATTGGAGCACCACCTCCACCACCAGTGTTTGTAGTTCCTGCTGTTTCTGCTCTTAATGGAGTTGGAGAAGATGGACCAGATGGATTTCCATCAGCTCCTCTACCAAATCCACCACCTCCTATTGGTGATGAACATCTAGGACCATTATCTGTTGGATAACAACCAGGTGTGCTATTTCCATAACCACTATAGCCATTAGCAGAATTTCCACCACCACCACCACCAAACCATCTAGCAGGACTAGGACCTGGAACACCATAACTTGGAGCTGTAGGTCCAATAAAAGCTGGATTTATAAAAGTACCTGAACCACCTTTTCCACTTCCACCCTTACATGTTGGATGTTCTCCTCCTGTTGAATTTTTACTTCCTATATTTAAAGCACCACCTCCACCTGATCCAGCTGCACCTGAATTTATAGGACCACCAGGACCACCAGGTTGACCTTGTGGTGGACTTACAGGTGGAGTATTACCAGTTCCACCACTTCCACTAGTTGGTGAACCATTACCTCCACCAGATCCACCATCTGCTGCTGTACATCCTGGTCCACCACCACCACCACCTCCAGCAGATGTTATTGTTGAAAAAATTGAATTTGAACCACAACCTCCCACAGGACTTGCACCTGTTCCTCCTCCACCTACTGTAATTGGTATGCCTCCAGGAGTTACTGGTACTGAACTTCCGCCCTCAACACTTGGACTACAACTTAAAGGAGTAAAATGTCTAAAACCACCTGCACCACCTCCACCATAAGCACCTGCACCTGCTCCTCCACCAATCACTAAATATTCTGTAATAGCTAAAGGACCTGAACCAGATGAAACACAAAATGTGCCTGGACTTGTAAAAATGTGAGTTTTATAATCACCACAAGTAACAATTGTTCCACCTGTTGCTGAAATAGGAGCATTTCCAGTTACATTACTTGTTGAATCTTGAACTGCTCTCCAACCTTTTGTTGAATCTACATAAACTAAAGTTACAGATTGATCTTCTGTACTTAAAGAAGCATTTGCATTTGTTCCATTAATTTTATCTGTTCCATTTGGTGTAAGGGTTACATTATTTGTATCCCAAGTGTTTGCATAATCTTTTAATGATACAATTGAACCAGCTGAACCTGCTGGTAAAGTAACTGTTATTGCTCCACTTGTAGTGTTAACAAAATAACCTTCACCATTAGTAGCTGTAAAATTTGAAGTCTTTGCCGTTGTATCCCAGTTTACTGTGCCAGTTCTACCAAAACCTGTCTGCGTTCCGTTGTTAGTAATTGTTGCACCAGCAGGAATTGTAATAGTGTCACCACTATCTCCTAACTGGACTGTACCACAATTTGTTCTTGGACTAATTTTATTTACTTTTATTTCACTCATAATTTACCTACTGAAATTTGTATCTTATTATTACTATTCCACTACCACCATTTTTTCTAGCAGAATATCCACCACCTGCTCCTCCACCAGTATTTGCAGTACCATTTGAAGCTGCAGTACAAGATGGATATTGACCACCATTTCCTCCACCTCCAGAACCACCTGACCCTGCTGATTGATTTTCTGATCCACCACCTCCTCCACCACCTCTTGCTGTTGGAGTTCCATTTATTGAAGAAGTTACACCTGCTCCACCATTACCACTAGCAGCTCCAGTTGCACCTGCAGCACCTGCTCCACCGCCACCACCGCCTCTTTGTGTGCTTCCACCACCATCTCCTGCTCCACCATCATTCCCTTGTGCAGGTGTTACAGGTGGTGTGTTTCCTGATCCTCCAGGATTACCACCTTGTCTACCACCACCACCAGAACCACCTGGACCTCCAGCAGGATCACCTGATGCTCCACCTCCTGTAGATGTTATTGTTGAAAAAATAGAATTTGAACCTTTTGCTCCACAAAGTGTTGGTGCTGGTGTTCCCCCTGCACCAACTGTAATTGGAAAAGCTGTTGCTGTTATTGAAACTCTATTAGCAGGAGTACAATAACCATCTAATGGACTTGCAGTATAAGGAGTTAATGGATTTTTAATTTCTCTGTAACCTCCAGCTCCACCACCTCCTACTGGATTTCCATTATGATTTGCACCTCCACCTGCAATTACTAAATATGAAACTACATTTTCAGGTGCATTACTTGAAATACTAGATACACAAAAAGTACCAGGTCCAGTAAATGTATGAATTTTACAATTACCAGATGTTGTTACTGTTCCACCAGTAGCTGCTATAAAAGACCTACCTGTTACTGAATTAGATGTTTCTTGAACATTAACCCAACCTTCTGTTGAATCAACATATACAAAAGTTGCTGATTGACCTTCAGTTGATAATGTTACATCATTTGCAATACCACCTATTTTTTCTGAACCATTTGGACTAATTGTTAAATTGTTTGTTTGAAAAGTTCTTGTATAATCTGAAACAGCTACGATTGCACCTGCTGAACCAGCAGGAAGATTAACTGTAAATGCACCGCCTGAAGTATTACAGAAATATCCCTCTCCATTAGCAGCAGTAAATGTAGCTGTTTTAATACTTGATGTTTGCCAATCAACAGAACCTGATCTACCAAAACCTGATTGAGATGCACCTGATGCTAAAGCAATACTATCGCCACTTGCACCTAGTGTAATTGTTGATCCACATTTTTTGATGATGTTTGAATCGTCTGAAACTTTATTTATATTATCTACTTTAATTTTACTTGTCATAATTATTGAAATTTATACCTTATTACTACTACACCTGAACCGCCATTTCCACCAGTACCACTACCACCACCTCCACCAGTATTAGCTGTTCCTGCTGTATTTTGTGCGCCTCCTCCACATTGACCTGAACTAGGTGCTGCACCACCACAACCTTTACCATTTCCTCCACCTGCTCTACCAACTGGAGATCCTGTAATAGTATTTGTTGCACCAGTTCCACCATTTCCTGCAGGTGCTGAACTTCCAGTATTTCCACCTGTAGATCCAGCAGTTGTTGCTCCACCGCCACCTCCACCTGCGAAATAAACACAGGCTTGATGATATCCTCCACCACCAGCATTTCCTTGTGGTGGACTAACTGGCGGTGTGTTTCCTGCTCCTCCAGGTCCAGCTCCTGATGGTGGTGCAGGTGCTGCACCTCCTCCACCTGATCCACCTGCTGCACCTGTAAATAAACCAGGTTGAGGGGGAGCATCAAAATGACCACCACCACCTCCTGCTGCTGATGTTATAGTTGAAAAAACTGAATTGTTACCATTTCTATTGGGTGATGGATTAGTAGTATTACCAGTTCCACCTGCTCCAACTGTTATTGGATAACCTTGAGCTAAAACACTCAAAGAGGTACTTGTTGCTAAAGGGGAAGCTGTCCAGCAACCAGAAGTCGTTGAACATTTTGATTCTCTATAACCTCCTGCACCACCACCACCTCCATTTCCAGCACCACCACCTCCACCAGCGATAACCATATAATCTACTTTTGATCTAGCTGATGCACATCCTACAGAACAAACTGTAAATGTACCTGGACCAGTAAAGGTATGTATTTTATAATTTCCACAAGTTGTAATTGTTCCACCTGTTGCTGTTATAAATGAAAATTGTGCGTCTGAATCAGAACCATCAACAAAAACTTGCCAACCCTCTGTACCATCTACATAAACAAAAGTTGCTCCTGCATTATTTTGTTGCAAACTAAAATCTGATGTTGCTCCTCTAATATTAGATCCATTTCTACCAACAGTACAATTATTTGTACCAAAAGTTCCTGTATAATCTTTTATAGACATTATATCTCCAGCACTTGGAGAAGCTGGAAGATTAACTGTAAAAGCTGAAGCTGTTGTATTTATAAAATATCCATTACCACTTATACCTGTAAAAGTTCCTGTTTTAGCAGTTGTATCCCAATTAACTGAACCAGATCTACCAAAACCTGATTGACTAGCACCACTTGCTAATTGAACTGTTTTACCAGAGCTACCTAAAGTAAGTGTAGATCCGCATTGCACATCAACTGTATTTACTTCTATCTTACTCATACGATAACTAAAGTTCCTGTTACTGTTACTGTGTTAGTAAAAGTTACTGGTCCTGCAAGAACTGCATTTTCAATAACCATGTTTTTATCTAAAGTTGCTGCATGATGATATACAGTTTCCGAAGCTGGTTTATCACCAATAAATTCTTGTTTATATAAATCCGCCATTTAATCTCCTATGTGCTTATAGAGTCAACTCTACTAATCCAAACATCTACACTTGATGCAGCACTTGATTGTCCTTTAAGAACATCTGTATTCTGCATAACGATTTTAGAACCTGATTGTACTAATTCAACTGAACTAGCAGCAGGTAAACTTAAATCTTTAACAAGGTATCTAGTAGTAGAACCACCCTCTGAAATCCATACACTAACAGTTACAGCATTAGCTGTTATGTTAGCAAGTCTTAATCCAACAATAGCATCATCACTATTAGCTGTTAATAGTGTTGTAGCCGAATTTGTTATCTGACCGCCTTCTGATTCAAAGTCTTGTGCCATGTATCCTCCTTATAATGCTATTGCCATAGCTGTAGCAAAACCTTTACTAGCAGCATTTGTTATTTTAGTTACATTAATACTATTTACAGCAAGATTGATTGTTCCGCTAGTAGTAATTGGAGAACCAGTTACTGTAAATTCTGATGAGCCACTATCTGCTACTGCTACACTTGTAACTGTACCAGTAAATGCTGGTGTAACTCTTGAAAAAGTTATATTAACTGAACCTATAGTTCCTGAATTATCAGTAGTACATAAGTAAATTCTATCTGCTTCTGTTGAACCTTCTTGAACAATAACTAATTGTCCAGCAAGTTCTGCTACTGTATCAAAATCTGGATCTCTACTAGCAGCTCCACTTGCTACTACTTTATAAATACCATTTTCTGTAGCATCTGTTTGATCTTTAACTAAAACTTTATCATTTGTTGCAAGTGTAACACCATCTAAAGTATCTCCATTTTCCAAAGCATTTGATAAGTTAATATTTGCTGTTGTTGCAACTCTTGTAATAATTCTTGTTTTTAATCCTGCAACTAAATCATCTACATAACTTTTGTTTGCTACATCTGTAGATCCAGATGGTGCAGACATACCAGTAATAGAACCACCAGTTATACTTACATTGCTAGATGCTTGTGTTGCAATAGAACCTAATCCTAAAGATGTTCTAGCAGTAGCTCCTGATTCTGTTACAAAATTAGAACCATCACCTACAATAAAATTACTATCTGTAGGAGTCAGTCCTGCAATGTCAGCTAACTGTGCATCATAGGCTTGAACATCTGAACCTATTGCTAAACCTAAATTAGTTCTTGCAGATGAAGCACTTGATACATCTGATAAATTATTTGAATTTGTTAATTTAGTTCCAAGTTGTGTTTGTATTGCAGAAGATACACCTGAAAGATAACCAAGTTCTGTAGATGTAACTGAACTGACTGCAACTTTACCTGAACCATTTGATTCTAAAGCTCTTGATGCAGTCAAATCAGAACTTGCTATTGTAGATGCACCACCAGTTATAGTTGCTTGTTTTGCATCTAATTGAGTTTGAATATTGGATGAAACATTATTTAAATAACCAAATTCTGTATTTGAAATTGTACCATCATGTATTTTTGTAGCATCTATTGCTGCACTTGTATTTATATCTGCATTAACAATAGTGCCATTTAAAATTTTTGCAGTTGTAACTGAATCATCTGCTAATTGTGTTGTACCAATAACACCACCAGGTATAGATGTATTTGTATTTGATAATGCACCAATATAAACATTTGATATGGATTCATTAGCAAGAGAACCACTATCCCAAGTTACATTGACAGTTGTGTTTGTAGAAAAAGTTGAAGAACTTATAGTTCCAAAAATTGTACCAGGTGTTGTTGCAGTTAATTTAATTCTTCTGTTTGCATGATAAACTGAAGTAACATCTGCACCAGCTATTGTAAAAGATGTAGCTGAAGCATAAGCAGCAGTATAAGAGCCAGACCCATCACCATATTCAATCCATTGTGCATCATTAAACCAATCTCTTGTGTTTTTCATCAATGCTCTAATTGCATTGTTTAGATTAGAAGGTAACATTCCTTCTGCAACTGAAATACCATTAAGTGATGTGTTACTAGCTTGTGTTGTTGAATAATCTTTAATATTAGTTGTCATCTATTCTCCTATAAACCATGCAAATGCTTTATTGTTTTCTTTGTTTTTTTCATTTATCAAAGTGTTAATAGCTTCTTCAATTTGTCGTTGAAAGAACTCTTGAGTTTCAAAACTGTATCTGACATTATCTATATCATTTTTATCTGTCATCTCAATCCCATTCTTGAAGCAATTAAATCAACACCTTGAGCATGAGTCCAAACTGATCCGCTTGGTGTTACTACTTTAATTTTAAAATATCTACCTGATTGTCTTACTGGATTATTACCACTTGTAATCATGCTTGAAGTAGAAGATTCTGAAGCAGTATCTGCTAATCTCTCTTTGCTTTTGATTGTTACAGTAGCTGTAGCATCAACAATAGGTCTTATATTGGTTATACTACTTCTATGTCCAGGAAACAACTCTAATTCTCTAGTTTCTATAGTTCCTTCATTTTCTGTACCTGAAAATATTGATGCTTTAAAATTATTATCTATTGCTCCTAAATACATCTGACCACCATTCCAAAAGTCAGTATCTAAAGCAATATTAATACTATCCAAGTTTTCAGAAATAATATCCATTAATTCTACAGTATAAGCACCTACGAATTGAGTAAATATTGTACTAGCACTAGCATCTGCTGTTGACCATTTTTGAGTGGCATAATTATAAATAATTACTTTATCACATATACCAGTTGTGTTTGCAGTATTAGAAGCTGATGGATATAACCATAAAGCTAATTGATTAAATGGGTCAACTGCTGCACAAATTCTATCTGTAAATGCTTTGTTTAAATCTACATCAAAAAATCTATTAACTTTTTCTGCACCAATAGAAACAACTTGATCTCCATTGACTTCAAAAAATCCATCATCTGCATAAAAGAAAACCCTTCTGTTGTCTTGGCAAACTGTTCTACCATACACAGCTCCTCTGTTAGGAGATATAACTGATAATCTAAATACTGTTGCACCACCCACATAGTCCATACGAACTATAGAATTTTGTCTAAATACATAACCATATTCACCAGATGTTATAGCAACAATCTCTCCACCTGAACCTGGTAAGTCTTGTTGATCTGCTTGTTTAGTTCCTGCAGCCCAAGTTGTAATATCATTAATACCTGACCATTGTATTCTGTTTTGATTTGTAGGTTGATTACCTGTAACTAAAAAATCCCTAATAACTCCTGACACTCTAAATGTAGGAACACTACCTGATGTGGCTATAGCTGATAAATTTGCAAAGTTAGTTGAAGTACCCATTAGATAATATTGTGGTGCATCAACTCCATTACTTGCAATTACATAATTACCAAATTGTGTAAATGTAAAATAATCTGTATTACCACCTGTTAAACTTCCTTTTCTTGATGTAAATGTTCCACCATCTAATTGATAGATGTCTGTATTTTTTGCAACAAAATTAAATACATTACCTGAATTATCTCTAAAAGAACCTGCACCTCTACTATCTGCACCAATATTATTTGATGAATAACTTACTAATGAAGGAAATCTTTTATAAGAATTAACTGCGTAATAAACATTGTTAGCTGTTGTTGCACCAGGATTAAGATACTCTGGTTGGTCAGGTAGCCATTCTCCAAAAGGTATTTGCATTATTCTCCTATTGGTTATTATTTGTTACAGCCACATAGTTTTCGTTGAAAGAACCTGCTACAGTTACATCTGATCTTTGTTGTAAAGGAGCATTGCCATATTGATCTTCTCTGTCATTTCTTTCAAGTCTTTCAAGTGCAGTAACATATTGTTGTTGCCATTGTTGAACTTGTCTTGGTTCTACACCACCTAAAAAATTTGCAGCATGATATAATGCTCCATATAAATAAATTGAAGGATGATTTGTTAATATATAATTAGTTGTATTAGATGAACTTAAAGGATCAAATTCTTTATAATAATTTATTGTTGCTGTATATGAAGATCCTGGTGTTGGAGCAAATCTAAAATTATCTCCAAGTATAGTAAAAGTTTCTGGCATACCAGCAGTTGAACTACCTTTTATTTGATCCATTTGTGCAGGTGTAATATATTTTAAAGCATATTTAGTTCCACCTTCTACAATATACATATCTCTTAATTGTAAAAATCCTGTAGGTAATGCAACTGTTTCTGCATTAATAGTAAATGAACTATTAGTTGCGTTCATTTTTCTTATTCTTAATTTTGAGTTAAAATCTTTTTCTGCAAGAACAATAAAATCTTCAGCTATCTCTGATGTTAAATCTGATCTATTTAACCAATTTGCTATTGATGTTTTTAATTCTGTATAATTTGATAAAGCCATTATAATTTACCTTCTGCAGTTCTAAAATATCTAAACTCACTTGAGTTTAATTTTTTTTTTAATATTTGTTTTTGTATTTCTTTTGGAAGTCCAAACCAATTATTACTACCATTATACTCATTTGCCCAAACAGATAAAGCTATTGTTGGAATACTGGCTACTCTTTTCATTTCTCTTGATTTAGAATAACCATCATTTAAATTGTATAATCTTTTATTATGTTGAATATGTGGATTAATATTAACTTCTTCTTTGGTTACAATCTTTCCCTCCATGTCATCTTTCATGTAGGTAGTTTTTTGTAGTCCATCAAATGTTATATCTTTTTTCATACTCTGCCTTGTCCTTTGTAACGACTTTTTTTAGCCATTCGTTTTTCATGTTTGTTCAAGTCCTTTTTATGTCGTCTTGGTCTTTTCTTTGGTTTAGGTCTTGGAACAAAGTGAACAAACTTTTGTCTAGCCACTACGCACTCATTTCGGTAACATATACATTTGTAGATGTACCATGAAATACTGCAATCTTTTCGCCAGGTGAAACTTTTAATATTTCTATTTCACCAGATGGTAAAAGAGCTGATGTTGCACTTGCAGTAGGTGAAGCACCTAAAACAAAATGACAATTAGCATCTCCAACTATTCTTATGTATTCAGTTTGTGAACCAAATGCAGTAGAAGCTGTTGAAGAATTATTAGTATTAAGTTTTTGTGTAGCTCCAGGTCTTAAAGCATAATTGTAACTCATATTTTTCTCCTAATTTTTAAGGGGGGAAGTATCGCTAGACAAGATCCCCCCAGTTATTATTTATCTTCTTATTACAAATGTAACAAGTAATTTTTTAGCTCCAGTAGAGCCACCATCAGTAATCATCTCAATAGTGCCATCTTGTTCTACTCTATTTGCAGCAGTAGGTTCAGCAGTATCTACAGTACCAGCAGCAGATCCAGAGTGAGCTACAGTTATTGCACCACCAGTTACAGCAGTACCACCTATTTCAAAAGTAATAGCTGCGTTTGCACCAGAAATAGCACCTTGTAAAGCAGTTATAATTTTAACTATTTTACCGCCATCAGGTACAGCAACAAAAGTTGATGAAGCTGTTGAAATATCTTCTATTTCAGCAGTTAGAAAGTAATCGTTAAGTGTTCTCATTTTTTATCCTTTTTATTTGCTTCGTTCCGCCAATGAATGACTTCAAAGACCAAACAAAATTGTTAATTAAAATGATGGGGGATTACTCCCCCACCAAAACTATTTATTATGATGTTGTTAGATCGTACACAGCACCACTAGCAGCTTCGTTTCTTGACTCAAGAGTGTACTCTGCAACCATGAATCTCTGATCTGCGTCAGCAGTCTGAGCTGGAGTTTGTAGAGCAAAATCTCTTAAGAAAGCAACAGCAAAAAAGTCCATCTCTAANANTANAGCATCTTGNCCTTTTTTAGCAGCAGTAGNNTTTGCACCTCTAATGAATCTATTTGGAGCAACTTGTAAAGTTCCAAAGTCGCTTTCATAGACATCAATAGATGTAACTAATCTTCTGTCTTCTGCTTGGTCAAATCTAGTTGAACCACCAGTAAAGCCAGATAGCTTTTGCTTGTTGAAAGCACCTACCATAATCATGTTAGGGTTTCCACCAGCATCAAAGCATGATCTCAAAACAGATTTTAACTGATCTTCAGTAAAAGCTCTTTGAGTTCCATCTGTTCTAGCAGCTCCACCACCTGAACCAGATCCACCTGCACCTGCATCAACATTAGAAGAAATCCAAGTTTGAACTCCACCTAATTTTCTTGATGTAGTTGCGTTACCAGCAGCAGCAGCCACATTAGATAAAAGAGCAGTTTCCATATCTCTTTTTAATTCTTTTGCAGATTTAGCTACTTGATAAGCTAACTCATTATTTCTACCAGCAGATGTTACAGCATCATTTGTTCCTGATACTTGCACAGCTTTTGTAGAAATTTGAGTGTGGTTAGTTAGTTTAGTTGTTGCACTCAATGTTGGGTACGAAATAGTTGCACCCTCAACAGCATGGTTAGCAGCAACTGCAGCTAAAGCATCTGTTTGCCATTGGTGTGATGTGTTTGTTGCTTTTGTTTTAGCAACACCAGACATAAAAGGTGTTTCAGTTGGCGATATTGAATAAATAATATCTGCCAAATCTTCTCTTATGCCGACTGTTTGATATGTTTGATATACAGCCATTGTTTATCTCCTTTAAGGTTATTGTTTATAAATAACGCATTAATAGTTCAGTAGCATCTTTTGTGCTGCCTGATTTTTTTAATGCCTTAAGTTGATTCAACCTAGACTTGGAGTTTAATTCTTCTTTTGTTGACTTGACACCTGACTTAACAAACTTGGTTGGCTTGACTTTTTTAGAAACTAAATTTGGCTTTGCCTCTTTAGCTTTTTTAAAGTTCATTCCATCCATAATCACATCAAACATTCTTGAGTCATAAATTCTTGAAACATCCTCATTAGAGAATCCTTTAGAACTTAAGTAACTAACAATATTTGATTTAACTGTTGCACCCTTTATAGGGTCAGCTATCTCTGGATGTCTTAAGTGAAGTTTTCTTTGTTCTTCTCTTAATATTTCCTGAAATTGAGTTTGCTGATGCTCTCTCAATTTTGACTGTGCTTCTTGTATCGTATTTTTTCTTTTCTGAATTCTACGATCAATCTTTGCAGCTTCAGTTGGATCTTCCTCCCAAAGTCTATCTAGTTCTTTGGAATTCATATCGTTGTTAATTTCAGCATTCAAAGTAACTACCAAAGAATTTAAATCGTCCATCTTTGTTGAATACTGTTTTTTAAGACGATCTTCTTCGGATTTAAGCTCTCTTTTTTCAATCGCTATCTCCTCTGTTTTTCGTCTATAGTCGGCATCTTTTTGATAACCTGCTTTTAATTCTTCAAGGTCAACATCAATCTTTTCACCATTCACTATGACCTGGTGTAGATCGGTTGTTTGTTCTTCAATCGCATTTTGATCTTCGGATGCTTCTTCTTCAACTGGAGCTTCCTCTTGAGGTTGAGCTTCAGGTTTTTGTTCAACTTCAGTTTCAGCTTTCGCTTCTTCTTTCGGTTCAACTTGTGCTTCTTCTTCTTGAGATTTATTGATAACACCTTTTGTGTCCATTAAACCTTCAATATGTTTAGCAGCACCTTGTATTGTTGCGTTTGACAACAATGGGTTTGAGTCAGACATATGTCCTCCTGTTGTTAAGCTGTCTTATGACTTGGCTTATTTTAACTATATAGTTAAAATTTTGTTTTGATTTGTTGTTTTCTAAAATCTTCAAGTTGTTTCTCTGCAAGTTTACCTGTTTCAATTATAGTTTGCAGATGTTGTTCAACTTTACCAACAACATTATAAGCAATCCAAAGTTTTTCTCTAGTATCGCTTTCTTTTGCACCAGTTTTTTCAAGTAGTGCTTCAGAATAAAGTTTTTTTAGAGAATCAATTGCCTCTACAAAAATTTTATTCTCTAGTAACTGTTTGGCTTGGTTGGATCGGCTGATCTCCTCCGATCTCCTTGCCTGGTCTTTGGTTTCCATTTAATCCTTGTACCTGTTTGCTGAACATATTAGCAGATTGTTGTGCTTTTTCAAGAATCTTGGATTGATTAGCCATCATCATCTTGTCTAGGTCTGCATCAGCTTTGATTTTTGTCGTATCTAATTGTGTATTATATTTTAAAGCCATTTCTTTTATCTTTGCTTCAAAATCTAAAGCCATTTCTTCTGATTTATGTTGTAATTCTTTGTATTGCAACTCAAGATCGGCAATTTTTCTCTTATTCTCTGCATCAATTCTAGTAAATTCTATTTTTTCTATAGGTGTTAAAGGTGGTGGACTAGGTGGAGGCATCATTTGTTTGCCTACATCAGGGTCAACAAAGTAACTTTCTACATTTTTTAGACCTGCATTCTCAATAACTTTAGATAAAGTGTTATAAATGTTTTTTAAATTGACCATTGGAAACTCTTTTCCACCTTGTAATTGAAATGCTTGAAGTTGTCTTTCTAAAATACTGTTCAAAATTATAGTTTGTTGTTCTTTTGAACCTGTACCTAAACCAACTACAATAGATATATTAAATCTGTCTTTCCATTCTGTAGGTTTAACAGGAACATAAATATTATTTATCATAACAACTCTTTCTCTGTCTTGATATTTGACCATTAGTTCAAAAATTTTTCTAAATAAATCTTTGACACCAGTTTCTGCAAAAATTCTTGCAATCAATTCTGATCGCATTTGCGTTTGTGTCATTAATGTGTTTACACCAGTTGCGGTTTTTGAATTTAATGTATCTGCATCTAAACCTTGAGCAGACTTTGTAACACCAGTTCTAGCTTCTCTTACTGTATCTAAATAAGATAACAATGGAAATGCTTGATTAGATATTGGTTGAGCTTGTAAAGGTTGCATAACTTGGTTTGGTGGTTGTTTAGTTCTAACCACACCACCAGGTCTAGTTGTTAATAGATCATCCATGTTGACCATACCATCCATAACTGCAACTCTATTGTTGTTAGTTAAATACATATTATCTAACAACTGACGCATTACAGTTGATTTCATTAACTGTATGTCTTCTACTAATTCAGAAACTGATCTACCATAAAATCTATGTGGCATTGGTATAGGTGTTACAGTTACAAAAGGAATATTATCACATGGCATATTTTCTAAAACAATAGAACCATTATCTCCTGCCGAAACTATTTTACGAAGTTCTGCAATACCATCTTCGTCTTGATCGTATCTTACATACGATTCATAAATTAAAACTTTTGTGCTTTGACCTTGAGTATAATTATCTACTGGGTATTCATCTACATTTCTTTGCCTAACCATATCTTCAGTATTATAAATATCATCACTTGAAGCTGGTAAATTTTTTACTTCTTCTTCGTCATAACCCATAGCAATTAAATCTGATCTTGACATTAAAACTTTATGAGAAACAAAATCTGCTTCTTGAATTGTTTTAGCATTTCTATCTATTAAAAATTCTTCAGGTGGCACACTTTCAATTTTTATTTTGCCATGTTTTTTAGTTCGTTTAATTTTACAATTATACAAAGTAAAATTTGGTTCTTCTATTTTAGAAGTATCTATACCTTGAGATTCATATTGTTCTAATACTTTTTGATATTGTTCTTTCTCTTTTTCATCTTCAAATTCTTCTTCTGCAATAATTTCTATTTCATCTTTAGTATCATTTAAAGCATCTTTATCTTCTTTGGATAAATTTTCATAAGTTTCAAACTCTACAGTTTCTGACTCATCCCAATAAACTTTTAAGAAACCATTTTTTTCAATCAATGCGTCTTTAAAGAAATTATATAATAATTGAAAACCATCATTGTCTTTGTAAAAGACATGATTTAAATATGCAGTAGCTTGTTCGGCAAGAGGTACATCTTCGGCATTTACAGGTTCGCATCTGACTACTTTATCCGATGCAGTAAACACTCTTAATAAATTTGGTAAAATACTTTCAATCGTATCTGAAACATCTGTTGACACAACTTGGCTACGACCATCTATTTCTGTTCCAAGTTTATCACCTAAATAATATTCAATAGATTTTTTTCTAGCTTCGGATAGGTTGCCACCTAAATATCCTAAAGCAGTTTCAATGTGATTGCTTAAAAGTGTTTTTAATTTTAAATCTAATTCAGCCATGTTAAATTATATAATTAGTATTAACAACAATAGGTTTTGACCAGTCTGATCTTTTAATTGGTTCTACAATAGCTCCATATCGTATGCTATCACAAAAGTGAGATGACCAATTGTGTAAAGGTTTGTTCCTAAAACAATTGTTTTTTTCATCCCATCGTTTGCAATAGGATTTTAATGCTTCTATGAGCTTTTTGCAATTGTTTTTATGAAAATAGCAATTTGGCAACATTCTCCTAACTTGTTCAATACCATCTTCAATACTTAATTTAGGAGCTATGTCAAACTCTAATCCTAGTTCCTTTGCTGTTTCCCACCTAGACTTATTTGTGCCTATCTCCCTAACTCTAATATCATGGGGTGCAATATGCTTTGAATAATTATAATCTTTGTTATCAATCACATTCAAATAATGCTCTAATCCCTCACCTGAATTTTCATAGCAATCAATTATTCTAATCTCATCACCATGCCTTTGAGCAAATGTAATAACTGTACTATCGTTCATACCTAGATCCCACCAGGTTTCCACTTCCAAATCTTCATCTATTTCAAAATTTTTAATATTACCTTTTTGCTCTAGCTCCTCCATAATTTTTCCATAATAAGATCCTGATATACCTGCTTGAAATGAACACTCAAACTCTTGAGCATAACTCTCTGGCGACATCGTTTCTTTCGCAGCTCTTAATTCTTCTTGGTCAATAATCTTGGTATCACTAGCTTTGAACACTTTGGTAAACCACCCCTCTGTGTGTTTGGCTTTTTCATGTAAATCAAAGAACCAGTTTCTTCCCATCGGTGTTCCGATAAATATGGCAAAACCATGACGATCCGAAAGAGCTGGTCTTAAGATGGTATCAAAGAGGTCTGGCGAAAGGTTTTGAGTTTCATCGCAAACTATACCATCAAAATACTGTCCTCTGATTGCAGCACTATTCTCACCACCAATAATTTGAATACGACTATTGTTTACAGAAAAATCCACCCTTAATTCAGACTCATTGAATTTTGTTCCTGGTATGGCAGCAGAAAATTGTTTGAGATAATCCCATGCAGTTGATTTACCTTGTAATCTAAATGGAGAGATAAAAGCATATCTAGGATAGGGTTTAGTGTTCGTTAGAGCTGCCTTAATTAAATGATTGATAGCAAATACAGTCTTACCCCCTCTACGATGAACTATGACCACATTAAATCGGTTCATATCGCATTTTTTGTGTAAAAAATTTTGGATTTCTCTTGGTTTGTAAGGAATAACAATTTGTTTCATTTTATAACAAAACCCCCCTAGTGAATTGTAACATTATCATCAGGAAAGTCTGTTGGTAAAATAAATTGTGTTTTTAAGAAGTCGGTAAAATCTTCAGCTTCTTCATTGCTTTTGAAACCTTGAAAATGTGTAATCACAATCGGTTTTTTTGTAGTTTTATCTTTCATTATGAAGATTATTGTTTTTAGAAATTTATCATCCATTTGTTTATACCATACAACCAATTTTATTTATCAGCGAACAAAAAATCAGGCAACCCCAAATAGAAAACCCCCATGTTTGCACTTTGTTCTTCGTAAATCTAATAAATTATTACTACCGATAATTTATGATTATCAGAAGTAATAATTAATTATGTTGTTTTTATGCAACTTGTTGCATTTTTGCCACAATATCATGTGTAATAATTAAACTTTTTATGTGTTCGTTTCGCCACAACTCCAGTTAAATCAATACTTTTGAATAATTCTAAACTACAAAACATAATTATTATTTGCTCCAACTAATGTTTAAAGGTTGTTTATCATCACCTTTTATTGTTAATTCTGCTGCTTTTCCATACCTTTTACTTGCAATCTTACTAGCATTCCATTGTGCTGAAGCTGTAATTATCTTGTAAAGATTAACCAAGTTCTGACCAGCTTTACCATCTAAATCACCTCTTTCAATTTTGTCTTCTAATATTTTTCTTTTATCTTCCAGCTCTGATAATTTTAAGTCAACTGCTAATTCTTTTGACTTTTGATAACGCAGCATCAAGGAGTCATCTGCAATTAAATAATTTCTAAAGTTTGACCAAGTAATATCAACATCATCTTTTAAAAATACTTCTCTAATAGTGTAGCCATCTGCAAAATAATCCAGGATTTTTTGAGCTAATTTTGCTGTGAGTTTTTTCTGTCTTGCCATAGTTTATAATAGTTCTAATATGTGAGAGTTCCAGTTTAGAAAGGAAAGAAAAGAAGTTTAACCAGAACTCTCAATAGTTATAACCTAATAATTTAGCATCTAAAGAGGGAGCTAAATGTGTGATATTTATATCACAACATATAGTAGGTTTACAAGTCAAAAACACTAGGTTTTTTAGAAAAAGTTCGCTTGTCAAGGGTTATAGGATTTACTTTTAATTTTCCATCAAACATTAATTTATCTATAATTCTTTGAACAGTAAACGCACCAAAACGACAGTTAAATACGATCCAACGCATTTGGTCCACCGACAGCATTCCACTTTCATAATCTTGTTGTATCTGTAAAACTATTTCAATCTTTTCAGGGGGGGAGTAGGTGTTTCTATAGCTTAACTGTAAAGGTTCATTATTATAATAATATGGTTCTTCATTCATTTCTTAAAACCTTTAAAACCTTTCTTATAAGATATATTATTGTTAAGGTTAGTATTGTTCTTCTTAATATTAAGTAAATTATACTTACCCCCCTGCTTATTTAATAAGTAGTCAGGTGCTTGTATTTTAGGTAGTCTTAACTCATACTTATTGGCAGATGTCTTTCTGTGGATAATTAAATATTCTTTCTTAATAAGCTCATTTTTGGCTCTTTGTAATGTGGATAAACACATATCCAATTTAGTCATTAATGTGGCATTTCTTAAAACCCTAAATTTTGGCGATAAATACCTCAAATAGATAAATAAGGCTTTTGCCTCCTTGCTTAACCCCTCATCAACTATTAGTTGATTTGGGATCATGGTGAACCCTTTTGTAGTCATAAATCTTTCCTTTGTGGGTAAGTGTTTTATACTTAATCATTTTACAATCAATCAGAACATTTAGCGAACATCAAAATAAATACAACGATCAATTTTGTTTTACTATTTATTTGATTAATAGAACAAAATGTATATAAATATTGTATGTTTAACGAATCAACAAAAGGAAAGAAAATGAAAGCTAAAGACATAGACATATATAAATTATTTAGCAAAACCTTTAAAGGTCGTAAAATGTTCGGCTTCATAGGTTTTGGTGAATTGAGTCTTATGGACAAAGTTAATAAGCCAATAAGACAAACAGAGGAGGTCGTTCAAGAAGATATAATAGAATTACCTCAAGACCTAATAAATAAACTAAATAAGGGGGAATAATGCCTGAACTAAAGGAAGAACATTTTGAAGTTATTGATAAAAATAAAGCCAAAGTTTACCAAGAACAAAAGGAAATGAGAGAGGAATCAATAGAGTATATAGGTTCTTGCTCAATATTTGACTTGCAAGAGGTGTATAAATTAATAAAAAGGTTAAAGGATAGGAAATGAATAAATTAATCTCAAAATATAAAGTTTGGAGTCTATACTATAGATCCGAAATAGTTTGGTTCTTGGTGGGTTTAGCAATAGGAATAATTATATTTTAATGAAAGATAAATATAAACTTACCAAAAACGATATGCATAATCTTAAAAGGTTGATGCTCATATATACTCTTGAAGGGTCTAAAGCCAAAAATGGAGTCTATTATAATAAATATAGAAATTGGAAAGGAAAGGGTGAATTATGCTTGAAACAATTATTGCAGTAGAGATAGCTCTATTGATATTTTATTTTGCAACAAACTAATGCTTAAAGTTTTAGATTTATTTAGTGGTATTGGTGGATTTTCATTAGGTTTAGAATCTACAGGACATTTTAAAACTATAGGTTTTGTAGAAAAAGATAAATTTTGTCAAAGAGTATTGAAAAAAAATTTTAAAGATATACCAATTATAGGAGATATAAGAGATGTCAAAGGATCAGAATTTAAAGCAGATGTCATTACTGGGGGTTTCCCATGCCAATCAATCAGTATTGCAGGAAAACAAAAAGGAAAAGATGACGATAGATTCTTATTCCCAGAGATGCTTAAAGTCATTAGAGAGGTTAAACCCAAATGGATTATTGGTGAAAATGTGCAAAACCTTATTAACATCTCAAATGGAACAATACTCAAAGACATTGTTAAAGGGTTGGAAGCCGAAAATTTCGAAGTCCAATGTTTTAGTATTTCAGCTAGTTCACAAGGTGCTTGGCATAAAAGAGAAAGAATCTGGATTGTTGCCAACTCCAACGACAGATTCAGTATCGGAAAGGACGAAAAAATACAAACAAGGAGGAACACCATTGACAATGGCAGTTCGTCAAATGTATCCAACTCCAAATGCAACAAACATCAACACACCCCAACCAGACAGAGTGGAACAGGTGAGCTCTGGGGGTTTTATTCTGAGAAAGAAAAACAAACCTCACATGACCTATGGAGCAAGACTACAAGATGTAATGCACCACTTGGACAAAAAACCTGGTGGCAAACTCAATCCGAACTTTGTGGAGTTCCTGATGGGTTATCCTATGAATTGGACAGAAATAGAGCCAACAGAATCAAAGCACTTGGAAACTCAATCGTACCCCAAATCGCAAGAGAAATCGGAAAAGCTATAATAGCAGCCGAAATGGAAAAATGAACATATATGGTGATGTGAGAATTTGTTGTAAATGTCAAATGAAAGCAGATGTGGTTGAAAAAGGTAGAGATTATTGTGCCGATTGTTGGTTTAAATATTTTTCTGGCGAAACATTGGAACAATACGAAAAAAGAATAAAACAATTAGATGATTTAAGGAAAGATAAAAAATGAAATATTTAATAATTTTTATATTAGTTTGTGGTTGTAGCTTCAAAGATTATAACCTAAATCCAGGAACAACAGTATTTAATCAACTAATAAAGGGAATAAATGATAAAAATTCTGCAAGGTAATTGCTTAGATAAGATAAAAGAACTTGATGACAACTCTATTGATTGCGTTGTAACTTCTCCACCTTATTGGGGTTTGAGAGATTATGGAACTGCATCTTATGAGGGTGGTAATCCTAATTGCCAACATACCATTACAGATGGAATAGTAGATAATAAAAATAATAAATTAATTGAAAGACCAGATAGAGCATCAGATAAAAAAAATTGTGTTAAATGTGGTGCTAAAAGAATTGATAAGCAGTTAGGTTTAGAGCCAACTTACCAGGAACATATCCAAAATATTGTAGAACTTTTTAGAGCTATAAAACCGAAGCTGAAAGATTCAGCAACAGTGTGGTTAAATTATGGTGATAGTTATGCTGCTACAGTTAATGGCACAAAAGTTAAAGATATGAAAAAAAATGGATTTGGAAGAAAAGGTGATGATAGAGCATTTGTAGATAAACCATTTTCAACTATTCAAGGTTCATTAAAACCAAAAGACCTTGTTATGATACCAAATAGAATTGCTATTGCTTTGCAAGATGATGGTTGGTGGATTAGATCAGAAATAATATGGCATAAACCAAATCCAATGCCTGAAAGTATAAAAGATAGACCAACTTCATCACATGAAAAAATTTGGTTAATTACAAAATCAAAAAATTATTATTATGACCATGAATCTATTAAAGAACCCATAACAGATACAACTGCAATAAGATTATTACAAAAAAATTACGATAAACAAAAAGGATCAGCAAGAGCTAATGGTGGAATGAAATCAAATGGTAATATGAAAGCTATGGGTAGAAAAAAATTTGATAAAAATATGGGTGGTAGTGGAACTTCTTTTTTAAATCATTCAGGATATAAAAAAGCAGATGGAACATATATGATTAATCCAAAAAGAAATAAAAGGAATGTTTGGACGGTATCAACTAAACCATGCAAAGAAGCTCATTTTGCAACTTTTCCAAAAGATTTAATTGAACCATGTATAAAAGCAGGTTGTCCAGAGAAAGGTGTAGTTTTAGATCCTTTTGGTGGTAGTGGTACTACTGGAATAGTTGCAGCTCTTAATAATAGAAATGCTATTTTAATAGAACTTAATCAAAACTATATTGATATTGCTAATAAAAGAATAGATAAAGAAGTTGGGTTATTTAATGATTAAAGTAAACCTAGATCCGAATGATGTAGAACTAGCTTATACAATAGCTCAAAAGAGATTTATTGGTAATTTAAGAATGAATAAAGGTTTTAGTTATGGATATGATAAGAACCTTAAAAATCAGCTCTATGATGGCTTTTTAGGAGCATTAGGAGAGGTTTCTTGGGCAAAATGGACTAACTCCTACCATAATGCGTCATATACCGATAATTTGCAGAGATATGAGGATTCTGACTTTCAGGACAATATAGAAATAAGAACACAAGAAAAAAAAGCATATAATTTTTTATTGATTAGACCCAACGAAAAGTATGGCAAATATATTTTAATAATTAAAAACGATGACAAAGACTTTAATTTTACAATAATGGGTTCTTTTATATTTAATAAAGATATGCCAGAAAGACTATCTCATTTTGGACATTATAATAGACCTGCTGCTTATAAAATTGAAGTCAATGAACTAACACCTTTGGAGGACAATGAAAGACAAGATAAATTTTAAAATTTTTAAACCTTTTGGCTCATCAATGGCAAGAGCTGAACTACCTTTAGAACTTATAAAAGATTTTAAAGAGGACTTAAAAAANATAAGAGCTGACAANACAAAACAAAAANANCATGATTGGGGAGAAAGATTGGTTGGTCATGTAGCAGAAGAATATTTAATTACACCAGAGGTTATGCTTAAATGGAAAAGAGCTTTTTTTGATCCGATTATAGCTTCATATACAAACGCACATATTAAACATAAGATTTCTAATATTTTGATAAATAGTGCTTGGTATGTTGTATCTAAACCTGGCGACTACAATCCTCTACATCGGCACACTGAATACATACATCCAAATTATCATTTGTCATGCGTTGGATATTTACAAATACCAGACTCAATGATTCCAACAGAAAATGCTAAATCATTTAATGATTTTTCTGGACAAACAGAATTTATTGAGGGTTCTGAAGGTATGTTTACTGATGTTAATTATAGGGTTATGCCAGAGGTTAGGCAGTGGATCTTGTTTCCGAACAATTTATCCCATGTTGTGTACCCATTTAACAGTACCAAAAAAGATGATGAGAGAATATCTTTTTCTTTTAATGCAACAATAAACTTTGACAAAGACAATGCACCCACAAATTGAAATTATTTTGTATAGTATTTTGACAATTTTTGTNCTANTNTATATTNNANNNNTNNAATGCTTAAAAAAATAGGAAAAGAATGGACNAGAAAAGANNANGGTGGAATGTTTACTGCNGANCATTTAAGNCCAACNCAGCTNAATAAAAATATTGANCAATGGTTTTACGATTATTGNAAACTTACNGCTGCTGAAAGAAAAAAATTAAAACCTAATATGAAAATGATATTTGGTGGANTAGNNGGTCAAGCNATGCAAGANATGATAGTTCATAATTTAACATTAGAACAAGTNNTGAAAGGTAANAAATGACAGATCAAATAATGATNNAACTTGCAAAACTGCAAACAGAAAANAGAAATNTNAAACAAGATATTAAAAAAAGCACACAATTATTATTACAAAGAGATGATGAAAAAACAGAATTACAAAAAGAAATNNNNAAGCGACAACAATTAATAGACTTTTTAAATAAACAANTAAACGATGAGAGGAAAGACAATGAAAAAAGCAGAAAAAGTGCCAGAAGAAAAAAGTAAAGGTTCTTTTAANGACAGAAGNAAAGAGTGTTTANAANAAATAGGTAATATACCAACAGTTNCTATTAAAGGAAAACAATATGCAATTGTTGTNGAAAGACATAANCATTTATTANAAAGATTTCCAGANGCAAGATTTAATGAAGAAATATTACACCATGATAATGACAGAGTAATTGTCAAAGTAGAATTATATATTGGCGATACAATTTATAGTGTAGGTCATGCAGAGGAGTTTAGAAATTCATCTTATATAAATAAAACAAGTGCATTAGAAAACGCATCAACAAGTGCGTTAGGTAGATGTTTAGCTGCCTTTGGATTATCAGGATCTGAATTTGCTAGTGCTGAAGAATTAGTTAATGCTTTNAANAATCAANGTAATAGCAANCAANNTTCNATTANNGANCAAATAAANNAGCANACNACANAAACNAAANTNACTNCTTTATNTACTAANTGGNANNAAGAAAATGATTCNATANAANAGATTNTTNAANCAACAANAAANAANNATANAAANNAATGGAGGACAAAATGNNAAACAATGGTAGTGGTAANCANAANGATTGGGTNCTNTTTCCTTATGATGCCAANAATGAAAAAGCNATCAAAATTAGATTTNTCAGGAAATGTNANTTTAGATAATGGNAANAAAGGAACAATACTNGGTGTAAAANNTCAATCNAANGATGGNANCANNAANTTTNTCAAAGTCTTTGCACAGGTCGGAGTTTTATTTAAAGGTGATGATAAATTTACTGGCGAAATGAACTATCCTGATGCAGGGGGTGAAAAAGGTTTAATTGGTTGGTTAAACGATCAGGGAACAATACTCTCTGGTTATAAGAATGAACCTAGACCAAAACAGAATAGTCAAAGACCTAAACAACAACAAGCTCCTTTTTAGTTAGTTAACTTGAAAGTTGTTATTTTAGTTTTGGCTTTACTTACAAGTGAGGGATATGTTTTACATAAAATTAAATTTGAAACTACCCTTACTTGTGAGGAAATACATNANTCANNAATAAAATNTAAAGAAATA
>FUFK010793543.1_pt1 | contig 23283 bp, 10 predicted proteins | sample 1021851 | NCBI WGS metagenome assembly FUFK01 (sample SAMEA51879418, study PRJEB19060) | metagenome | reverse complement strand
GTGCAAGAATCAGTTGTCCAACAAATGCGAGGAGAACTGCGACCACGTCAGCAGAGGCCAACCATATACTGTCGCGACCAAACGATGGTCGACGATCACGGTTGCTCATGGATTGCTCGAATCCTTGAGGATGCATGAATCAATGGGTTCATGCATACTTTTGCCAATCGGTTCCGTTCCACCACATAGTACCACCATCGGACATGCGTCGCCAGGTGTAACCACTGTCATCGGTCCACTGTTGCAAGACTTCAGGCAATTGAACCGCTGCTTGAGACGCTTGGGTTTGTGCCACAGCCTGAGCAGGTTGCGCTGCTTGTACTTGAGCAACCGGTTGTGCGGGTTGAGCCTGCTCAACTTGAACGGGTTGGAACGGTGAAGATTGCTGAGGTGCGTACTGAGACGTATAGGTCTGTTGTGCAGCCTGCTGTGGCTCATAGGAATAGGTCGTTGCAGGTTGAGCAATCGTGTTCAATCCTTCTTGAGCGAAATCTTTGGTTTCAACACCAGACGATGGTCGTCGCCCTCGTACGAAAAGAAGGCCGCCAATCGCTCCCAGGAGAACGACGGCACCAACAATGGAGAGAATCAAGACGAGATTGTCATCATCTTCCTCGTCGGCCTCAACGCCATCGCCTGTTGCCGTAGGATCGACTTCGGCTTGCGGAATAATGACCTTGTCAATCACATGGATAACGCCGTTTGAGGTCACGACGTCAGCGGTGGTGATGTTCGCCCCATCGATGCCTGTCACAAGCGAAATCGTAGCGTTCTTACCATTGACCATTGGTAACGGCATTCCTTCTGTAAGATCGGAAGAAAGGACGGTTCCTGCGTGAACGTGATAGAGGAGAATGTCGCTCAACTGAGCCTTACCTTCAGGTGTGTCGTACACTGAGAGATCGATGCCGGCATCAGCAAAGGCTTGATCGGTTGGTGCAAAGATGGTGAATGGACCCTCGCCTTGGAGCGTTTCAAGCAACTCTGCTTGGACGACGGCAGCGACAAGCGAATCATGGATTCCTGTGCACTGAGCTGTTCGTGGGATGTCGTTTGGTGTTGCTGTTGGGAGCAAGACCTTGTCGATGACATGGATGATTCCGTTGCTGGTTGGTACATCGGTAGCCGTTACAGTCGCACCATTGACCATGACACTATCTCCAACAGTGAACGAGAGCGGGTTACCATTGATGGTGGTCGCAGATAGACAGTCGGTTACGTTCGCAGCAGGAACTTCTCCATCGAGAACGTGGTACAGNAGAATGTCTGCAAGCGCAGCCTTGCCCTCAGGATTGTCGAGGCTGGCAAGGTCAATGCCTGCGTTAGTAAACGCTTGATCGGTTGGTGCAAAGACTGTGAATGGCCCATCACCTTGCAACGTCTCGAGAAGTTCCGCTTGAATGACGCTGGAAACCAACGAATTGTGTTGCCCTGTGCATTGTGCAGTCCTTGGAATATCGTTTGGCGTATCGGTTGGCATGAGGACCTTGTCGATGACATGGATGACCCCGTTGCTTGTGGCAACGTCAGGCATGCTGACGTTCGCATCGTTGACCATGACGCCACCGTTGACGGTGAAAGAAAGGGGCTGGCCGTTGACAGCATTTGCACTCATGCACTCGGTGACAGCAGACGATGGTACGTTTCCTGCGACGACGTGATAGAGCAGAATGTCGGAGAGCGTATCCTTTCCTTCGGCCGTGGTGAAACTGGCCGGGTCGATGTTTGCGTCGGTGAAGGCTTGGTCGGTCGGTGCAAACACCGTGAACGGCCCGGTGCCTCCGAGTGCTCCGGCGAGGTCGGCTTGGATCACAGCGGCGACCAACGAATCGTGAATTCCCGTGGCCTGGGCCGTGGTTGGAATGTCAACCGGTGGTGTGAGCACGGTGTCGATGAAGTGGATGATGCCGTTCGATGCTTGAACGTCGGGGAAGGTCACGGTGGCCGCACCAACGGTGACCGTTCCACCGCCGACGCCGAACTTGACGTAGTCGCCGTTCATGGTGGCGGTCATCATGCCGTCCTTGAGGTCGCTGGAAGCAACCGCACCGCTGACGACGTGGTGAAGCAAAAGCTTGCCCAACGTTTGGTTTTCTTCAGGGGTGTCGTAATCCTCCAGATTGATGCCGGCGTTGATGAACGCCTGGTCGGTGGGCGCAAACACCGTGAACGGCCCCGGACCCTGAAGCGTGGCCACCAGGTCGGCGTGGGTGAGAGCGGCCACAAGGGAGTCGTGGACGCCGCTTGCAACAGCGTTGCTGGGAATGTCTTGGGTGGCGTCNGCGCTGGCGCTGAGCGGCAGGACGGTGGCGGTCAGGAGGGTTGCAAGCACAAAGGCCAGGATTTTGTTCATAGACCCAAACATCGCGCTTTTGGTTATAATAGGCTGTTTTTCTTTAACACTTTCACGTGCCTTTTCGTTTAATACTGCGCCGCTCCATCATTTCCATTAGGCGATTTTAAGTAAAATAATTGACCAGCTCTGTAACATGTCACTTGCACCCGTTGACTATGATTTTGGAGAACCCGCAAACTACGCCTTCGCAGAAAGCGTGACCTGCGCCAACGATGAAGCCCGAAAAATGTACGTTGAGGCCCACGGCCACATGCTGAATTACAACCACGAACAGGCCATTGCCTGTTTCATGAAGTGCACCGAACTGGATCCCAACTGCGCCATGGCGTGGTGGGGCATCGCTTACTGCGTTTCGTCAAACTACAACTGGTCTCCGGGATTGGGTTCCGGCTACGATCCCATTCAGCAGGCTCTGAAGGTGATGGACCACTGCACGGAACTCGAGCAGGACCTCATCCGCGCGCTTTCAACCCGCCACTCCAAAGAGGCTCGTGATGCGGCCGACCCAACGGTGCTCAACATGGGCAACGACATGGAGTTGAACGTGGCGTTTGCCGAAGCCATGGCCCCCCTCCACGAAAAGTACGCTGGAAACCTGGACGTCACGGCCATTTACGTCGAGGCGCTGATGAACCTCAAGGCCTGGCAACTCTGGGACAAAAACACGGCGACGGGAGAGATTACACCGGCCGACGACAACACCCTGCTGCTGGTCAAGATCATGGAAGAGGCCTTCGAAAGCAGCGAGGAGGCCAAGGTCCACCCGGCCCTCTGTCACCTGTACTGCCACGCCCTCGAACTCTCGCCCTTCCCCGAAAAGGCGCTTCCTGCAGCCGATGTGTTGCGAACCCGAATGCCTGGTCTGGGCCACCTGGTCCACATGCCATCGCACATCGACGCTTGGGTCGGTCAGTGGAAAGAAGCCATTGAATGCAACATCGCAGCCGTGGAAGCCGACGACCACTACGTTGCCACCACCGGAAACGAGTCGCAATTCTACAAGTTCTACCGAATGCACAACCACCACTTCGTCGTGTGGTGTGCCATGTTCGACGGTCAGTACGAGACGGCACTGAAGTACGCTCGAAAGGCCGTCGACACGCTTCCGGCCGGCGACGCCGACCACGGTGTTCAGTTCATGCTCGCCGGCATCATCCCCATGGGCGCGATTTTCCTGGAATCCTACGTCACCATGCCCTGGCACGTGATGATTCGCTTCGGCAAGTGGGACGACATCCTCGCTGAACCCATGTACAGCGACAAGGACGTTTTCCCCGCCACCATCGCCACCCAGCATTACGCTCGTGGTGTGGCTTACGCCTCCAAGGGCATGGTGCCCGAGGCTGAAGCCGAGCAAGTCCTGTTCAAGGAAGCCCTCCAGAACCCTGCGCTCGCCGGGCGCGTGCTGCACAACAACGTGATGTACCAGGATCCGGCCGACGGCCCGTCCATCCTCAACGTCAACGCTTCCATCTTGGAGGCTGAAATCGAATACCGCCGCCAGTTCCTCGCCAAGGAAGCCGGCGAGGCCAGCGATTTCACTGCGGCGTTTGACGAACTCCGCCGCGGCGTTGACCTGTCGCTCAACCTGGCCTACAACGAACCCTGGGGTCANATGCAACCCGTCCGCCACATCCTTGGCGCCCTGCTTTTCGAGCAAGGCCACATCGAAGAGGCCGAGGAAGTCTATCGAGCCGACATCAAGTTGTGGAAGGACAACATGTGGGGCCTCTTGGGCCTCAAGCTCTGTCTGGAGGCTCGAGGCGATGCACCCGAGGAACTTGCCGAGGTCACCGCCCTGTTCGAAGAGCGCAGCGCCCGTGCCGACATCGTGCCGGCCAAGACCTGCTTCTGCGCTCAGGATGCGCTGGCCAAGAGCTGCTGCGACTGATCGTGCTTTCGTTTGAAGCGCTCGGCGTGGTGCCGACCTTGGATGGCCACGGTGTGGTTTGATTTCCTTCCATCATCCAAAGGGATTAAACTTGGACCTCGTCATGGCGAGCCGTGATTGAAGATCAGTTCGCCGAAGCCTGCGCTAAAGTCGAACGCGTTTACACCCGTTTGGACAACACCACCGTCAGGAAAATCTACGCCTACTACAAACAGGCAACGGTGGGTGACGTCAAGGGCAAACGCCCGGGAGTCCTGAGGTTGAGGGACCGAATCAAGTACGATTCGTGGTCGTCGATATCGGGCATGACGATGAACGACGCCATGCTCGCCTACATCGAACTGGTCGACAACTTCACGTTGGGGTCTGAATCGGTATCGTGCGAAGCCCGCGAGGCGCAACTTGAACGATAGATCAACCCGGCGAACGCGAGGATTTACTCTTCCTCAAGCATCGAGTCGTACTCACGCTCGATTTCTTCAACACGGTCCTGTCCGATGTTGTAGGTTTTGGCCAGCGTCTGAAGCAATCGCCGCTCTTCCTTCGTGATGATGCGGTCGTCCATCGCCGTTTCGTAGGCTTCCAGGTAAGCGGTCTCCTCGGGCGTGTAGTTGGCGGGAATCAACCGACTTGACATGCCATCGATGACCGTAAGAACGGGTCCGCGAAGGCCAAGGAACAGAACACCAACCGCAACACCCCCAATCAGTCCCTGTCCCAGCACCTGTTCCATGAATTCGGTCGCCGTGATGAAAAGAAGAGCGCCCGTTCCGGTGAACATGGCCGTTCTGAACGTCTTTCGCAGATTCTGGTCAATGCCGAAGACCGAATCGTTGAGTGCAGCGTGGACAAACATCAGGGCTTCGAAGCCCATGGCCAGAGGTGTCATCAGCAACGCCAGTGTCCAAATCAAGTACTTGATTCTGTCAAGCGACGAGGCGTCTTCTCCGTACCTCCAGAGGGTGGATTGAGCAAAGGTGGCCATGCTTCCATCGTTGAGGAGTGGAATGATGACCATCAACGTGACAAAGTAGAGCATGGTTCCGGACACCTTTCCGAGGAACCCGATGTAGAGCGACCTCGAGGTAAGATGGCGCGATCGCCCCTCCTCTCCTGCAGCTTTTTCCGATTTCATTGAAGCCCGTATGAAGAACAACGCACCGAGCGTGACCAGCGGCGATGCGAGAGCGATTGCCCACAACCCTCCTGCGGTGCTGTCGTCAACCAGGTGAACTTCGTAGTACGCCGTGCACGTACCGATTTGCTCGACGGTTTCGGTCATGAACGGCTGGACGGATCCCCACCATATCTGGAGGGTTGGCTCGACACCCGCCTCAGAGCAGATCAACCACGCTGAATTCGCCATGTAGAACCCGTTGACGTCTCGAACGGACATCCAAATGGCCAGGCCGATCAGGGGGGCGAGGTACCACGCATGTTTTTGCAAGGTTGGATTGAACATGAAACTGAGTTTCTCGATTCGATAGTAGATCGGAATGCAAAGATACAGCAGGATGGCTGCGGTGTGAGCGTAGAAGAACACCTCAATTTTGAACACCCATAGGTAGTCCCACAACCACTCCCAGTCGCTGTCGTAAGGAAAGGCATCCGGGAGCATGAAGGCAGATTTGATGCCTTCAATGACGAGCAAAACCCCCATGAATCTGTTTTCAGTTGACTTTGAATCCGCTTTCCAGACCAGGTAGCTGAGGCTGAGAAGCCAGATGAAAACGCCAACCGAAATCCACGCAATGATCATGCGGAGGCCGTAGAGACTCTCGGCATCGAAGGCGCTGGCGTAGAACTCGAGCGCAGATGCCATGGCGTGGTGGTTGACCTGCCCGGTAAAAGAGATTTTTACGGTATATTACGAGAATTTCCCAAAGAAACGGCGAACTCGAGGCCTCAGGCCGGTCTCAGACCTTCTGCCAGTCCGTCCCGTTCCACCATCGATTGGTGCCGTCGGTCATGACCCGCCAGGTGTTGCCGTTCTCGTCGGTCCACTGCTGGACGACCGAGGGTTCGGCGGGTGCGATCGCCGGTTCTGGCTGGGCCGCCAAAGGCTCCACCACGGGTTGAACGGCCACCGGTTCCACGACCGGCTCGGACGTCACCGAGGAAGCGGGTTGTGCGCTCATGTCGGGCATGCCGGGTTGTGCGCTCATGTCGGGCATTCCGGGTGGCATACCGCCGGCGGCGAAGTCTTTGGGAACGTCTTCTTCCTGGGCAATGCGCTTGCGAAGCACCACCACCACCAGCGCAGTGATGACGATCATGCCCACACCGACGCCGATGAGCATCCGCTGCTGAGCAGCGGCCTCGGCCTCTTCTTCTTCCTTGGCGAGTTGTGCTTCGAGAACCGCTTGTTCGTTGTCGCCCATGCCGTCGCCGTCGGAATCAAGTGTTTCGCTGGCGTCGTTGGGGAAAGCATCGGCGTTGTCGCCCACGCCGTCGCCGTCGGTGTCGGCCCATTCGTTGCTGTCGTCGGGGAACACATCGCCTTCGGTGCCCTCGAGGTTGTCGCCGTAGCCGTCGTTGTCCCTGTCGGCCCATTGCGTTGCGTCGTTGATGAACTGGTCGGGCGAGGTTCCCTGTGGGTTGTCACCGTAGCCGTCGCCGTCGGAATCAGCCCACTGCGTTTCGTCTTCAAAGAAGGCATCCCCGTTGTCGCCGTAGCCGTCGCCGTCGGAATCCATCCACTCGTTGGCGTCGTCAGGGAAGACGTCGGGGTTGTTTCCGGCAGGGTTGTCGCCGTAGCCGTCACCGTCACCGTCCGTCGTTTGCGAACCGTCATCAGGGAAGGCGTCTGCGTTGTCTCCCACACCGTCTTCATCGGTGTCAATGGTTTCCGTGCCGTCTTCGGGGAATGCGTCGCCGTTGTCGCCCACACCGTCGCCGTCGCTGTCAACGGTTTCCGTGCCGTCATCGGGGAAGGCGTCGGCGTTGTCACCCACACCGTCGCTGTCGCTGTCAGCGGTTTCGGTGGGGTCAAACGGGAAAGCATCGCCGTTGTCGCCCACACCGTCTTCATCGGTGTCGGCGGTCTCGGTGGCATCGTTGGGGAAGGCATCGGCGTTGTCGCCCACGCCGTCTCCGTCGGAATCGGCCCACTCCGATCCGTCGTTGGGGAAGACGTCTCCGTTGGTGCCGCTGGCGTTGTCGCCGTAGCCATCGCCATCGGCGTCCGAGGTTTGGGTTGGGTCGTCGTCGAAGAGGTCGGCGTTGTCCCCAACACCATCGCCGTCACTGTCGGTCGTTTCGGTCCCGTCCAGTGGGAAATCGTCGGCGTTGTCGCCCACGCCGTCGTTGTCCGAGTCGGCCGATTCGCTGGCGTCGTCAGGGAATGCATCCTGTCCGTCGAGGACTCCGTCGCCGTCCGAATCCACATCGCCGATGAGCACTTCGTTGCTGAACACAGAGGTCCCAAATTCGAGTCCGTCATGAGGCGTGACCTCGACCTTCCACTTCTCGCCAGCCTTTGTGTCGGACGATTGGATGGTGGTCTTGCCGTTGTGGGCCGTCTTGTGCGTGCCGTCAACGTACCAGTGAAGCGTGGTCTGCCCTGATTCCGGGTCGCTGTCGTTGTCGCTGTAGGTGTAGGTGAGCGTCATTGATTCGTTTGTGGCAGCTTCTGGCGAAGGCGAGACCAGCACGTTGGACACCACGGGCGCATCGTTGGGTGGCAACCCCTCGGGGATGGTGACCTGCGTCGTCGCCCATCCGTCTCCGCTGTTGGCGCCGTTGCCGTTGATTTCCATGACGGCGATGTCAACGATGGCAGCACCGGTTCCCCCCATCGGAGCCATCCAGTCAACGGACCAGACGATGGCGCCGCTGGTGGTGTGGGTTGCGCTCGAACCTTGCTGGTTGACCTGAACGCCCGAGCCGGGGTTCATCAGTTGGCCTTGGCTCACCTCGACGTTGAACCCGCCACCGGATGGATTGCTTGTGCCTTGAAAGGCCACTTGGACGCTGTAGGTGGCTCCCGGAGCGTAGGAACTTGGGAAGTTGTGCGAAACGGTGACGCCGCCCATGTTGCTGTGGCAGCCGCACCCTGAGCCCGCCTGGCTGTGCTTGCCAGAGGAGTTACCTTCGATGGACGGCACCGCAGCGATGAGCAACAGCACGGTGGTCAAGGTGAGGAGACGGGCAAGGGCGTTCATGCCCCTCGGAACGGAGCGTCGCACATAATAAAATTGGTCTGATGTCAGGTGGTTGCCGTTGCGTAAGTGTGCTTCGCTGGGGGACCGCGGCGCGATTAAATAGGGGTGTTTGGTCGGAGGCCTGCCTACGTTTGTGAGGAAGGAGTCGATACGATGCCAAAGCCATGGACCTCAAAGCTGATCATCAAAGCCTTGGGTGTTCCAAAGTGCAACGGCAGCATGGACGCCGCTGTTGAGGACCTGCCCCTCGAAAAGGCCATGGAAGTGGCCCGAGAAAAAGCAGGTCTTGGACATCTGACCGGTGCCGATTTGAAGGCGCAAACTCGCGAGGTCATTGGGACCTGCGTGTCGATGCGTGTGAAGATCGACGGTCACTGGGCCAATGAAGCCCTCGAAATCATTGCAAAAGGAGAATGGGACGAGCGCTTTAATTGAACAATCACGAACTGCGGAAGAGGTTTCGGCCTCGCTGACCGCCGAGGTGAAACAACATGGAAGAAAAAATCAGTGAAGCCATCAAGGCCGCCGTTGAAGCGGCTCCTGACCGCAAATTTGTCGAATCGGTGGACATTTCGTTCACCATCAAGGACGTCGACCTGAAGAACCCGACCAACCGTATCAAGGAAGAGATTCGCCTTCCGTCCGGCCGAGGACGAGAACTGAAGGTCGCCATGTTCGCCGCAGGCGAGGCCGCCACCAAGGCCAAGGCCGCTGGACTGGCCGTTTTCTCCCCCCAAGACATCGAAGATTTCGGCGGCAAGAAGGGACAGGCGAAAAAGGTCGCCAACCAGTACGATTTCTTCCTCTCCGAAGTCCCTCACATGGGGCTCATCGGTCGACACCTCGGTACCGTTCTGGGTCCCCGAGGAAAGATGCCCCGCCCGGTGCCTCCAACGCTCGACCCCGCCGTTTTGGCTGCAGGTCTCTCCAGCACCGTCGTGGTCAAATCCGGCGACAAGATGACCTTCCACGCTTCCTTTGGAACCGTTGAGCAGTCCCACGAAGAACTCCTCGCTAACGCCATGGAGGTGTACAACCGTGTCACGAGCAAGCTCGAGCGCGGCATTGGCAACATTCGTTCCCTGTTCATCAAGACGTCAATGGGTCCGTCGCAACGCATCGAGGTGGTCAATTGATTCCAAAGGTCATGTCCTGGAAGAAGGACACCGTCAACGACCTTCACGCGCTGCTGACCAGCGGCGACACCATCGCCGTGATCGACATTCACGGCGTGCCTGCTTCCGCCATGTTTGGCATGCGTGCAGAACTGCGTCAATCCATGAAGATTCAGGTCGCAAAAAAGCGATTGATGAAGATCGCTTGGGAGCGCGCTGGGTACGACTTTGCCGACCTTGAGAAGCTCTACGAATCCGCCGTCCAACCCGCACTTGTCTCGACGTCCGAGATGAACTCCTTCACCCTGTTCACGGAACTGAAGAAGACCGAAGCCGGCCGAGCGGCCAAACCCGGTGACGTTGCGCCTCATCAAATCGTGGTTGAGCAGCAAGACACCGGCATGCCTCCCGGTCCCATCGTTGGTGATTTGAACTCCGTTGGCATTCCTGCAAAAATCATGGGCGGCAGCGTCCAAATCCAGAAGCGCACCGTCATCCTCGAAGAGGGTGAGGTGTTCGAGGGCGACCTCGGTATGATGCTCTCAAAGATCGGCATCAACCCGATGGTGACGGGTCTTCGTTTGTGCGGAACCCTCGAAGGTGGTACGCTCTTCGAGCCCGCCACGCTCGACATCGACTACGAACAATTCGAGCAAGATTTGATCGGCATGGCAGCGGGTGCATTCAACCTGGCCTGCAACATTACGTGGTTCACGCCACAAACCATGCCGACCATCTTGTCCAAGGCCAGCGGAGAAGCGCTGGCCGTCGCTATGGAAGCAGCGATCGCAACCGCCGAGACGCTGCCCCACCTGGTGGCCCGTGCCCACGCCAGCGCTCTTGGCGTTGCAGGCATGCTGAGCCCCGACGCACTCGACGACGATTTGGCCGCCATGATGGGCGCTGCTGCTTCAGCAGCCGCTTCCGCCGCAGCCGCCGTCGACACGAGCGCTTCCGAAGCCCCAGCCGAGGCCGAAGAAGAGGAAGAAGAGGAAGAAGAGGGCGGCTTTGACGGCCTCGGGAGCCTGTTCGGCTGAACAAACAAAAACACATTGAGGTGAAAAAAACATGGAATACGTATACGCTGCTATGCTGTTGCACGCTGCTGAAAAAGAGATCGATGAGAAGTCGGTGAAGGCTGTCCTGAAGGGCGCTGGCATCGACGCAGACGACGCTCGAGTGAAGGCTCTCGTGGCCTCCCTCTCCGGCGTCGACATCGCCGAAGCCATGACCCAAGCTGTTGCTGCTCCCGCAGCAGCCGCTGCTGCCCCTGCCGCCGCTGGCGGTGCCGACGCCCCTGCCGCTGAAGAAGCGGAAGAGGAAGAGGAAGAAGAGGAAGGCGGCTTCGACGGTCTTGGCTCGCTCTTTGGTTGAGCAAGGTCCGATCGCTGCCGATTCGCACGCCGGCTGACGCCGGTTTTCGTGTGAGCGCGGCCTGTCAATCGGTCCTTGTCCACGGGAACACCTCGCCCTCTGGGGCGACGACCGTGAAAGCGCCGCAATCGCACGCACAAAACCCGCCCGAACCCATGAGCGAAAGCCATGCGACGAAAGGGTTCATGCCTTCCCTTCCCTTCGAGCGTTCATGGTCAGGAAGGCGACGCTCGACCTCGAGGTGAGCGTTTCAAGCATCCAAGCCATTCGCCTGTTTCGAGAACTCGCAGAAGAAGCGGGTTGGGCGCTCGAGCGACACGAAGGTTCGCGTCTCGTTGACCGCTTTGCCATCATCATGCCGATGGCCCAATCGGCCCGAACGCTTGGTCTGAAAGTGCTCAGTGGCCCCATGCAGGGCATGGAACTGACCTGCTGGTCGGAAACTCGCGGCTCCAGCGGTGCGGTCAACATCGCCTCCTGGCTGGTACCTGGGGGAAACGACGAACCCCTCTTCCGAGATTTGCTGCAGCACTGGGTGTCAAGAATGGACCGCTGTCCCTGGCGCTGGACGTTTGGGGAGCGCTCCAAAGTGGGGTACCTCTTGCCCGTTTGGCGCCAGGCTCGGCGTCGATTTTCCGATCTCGGTTTCAACACCAAAAAATCGGGTTGGCCCGTCAACACCGAGACCGTTTGGGGGACGGTTGATTCCCTCAATGCGGTTCAAAACTCCGAGGAAGAATAGGCCATGCGCCTCCCCCCATAGGGGGAGGCGGACGGACGCATTGGGGGCGTCTTTATACGGGCGAGTTCTCAGGAAAGGCTACAAGGTGGCGTTATGCTGAACGATTCACAACAACGGAAAGCGCTCGTGCTTTCCTTGTTGATGGTGATGTTGGCCCAAACCGCCTACATTGAGTCCTACCGCGGGTGGACGCTTGCTGAGGCGACTTCGCCGTCCCACCTCAACGCTGCATGCACCAGCACAAGCCGACCCTCCGGGTCGCCAATCCACGTCGATGCGGTGAACGGTTCGGACGACTGGAACGGCACGTGGTCCTGTCCAAAAGCTACGCTTTCCGGTGCATTGAACGATGCATCTGCCAGCGACGAAGTCGTTCTTGCAAGCGGCCGCTACCACGAGAACGTCACGGTCAACAACCTCGACAACCTCCTCATCCGAGCCGCCGACGGTGCTCGTGTGGTGTTTGACGGCACGCAGAGCATCGCCGACGACCTCAACGTTTCATGGAGCACCGCCGACGCAGACGGCGTTCAGGAAACCACCCTTCCCGTTGACGGTTGGCAGTTGTTCCTGTCCTACGACGAACAGGTGCCTGCTCGCTGGCCCAACGCCCAGTTCTCCGACGCCACCGTGTTCAACCGGTCCTACTGGGCGGAAGGCACGCTGACGGGTTCGAACAACGCCTACACGCAGGGTTGGCTCACCGATGCAGGGCCCGAGGCGGGCGTTCACACCGGTCTGAACGAGACCGTCAACGCCACGGGCCTCGACCCCGTCGGAGCGATTGCGGTCATGAACCTCGGCTCGTTCCGATCCAACAGCCGCATCATCACGGATTGGAACCCCAGCAACGGGACGTTTGCTTACGACGGCAACGGCGTGGGATGGAAGAACAAGCACCATGCGTACTTCCTCGAGGGCAAGCGTGAACTCATCGACCAGGACGGAGAATGGTGGTTCAACAACACCAACAACAGGTTGCACTACAAAACGCCGTCCGGTCAGGACGCCAACGATCTGGACCTCCGAATCAAGGTCCAACCGTTCGCCATCTCGGTTGAGAACTCCGATGGTGTGACCGTTCAGGGGATTGATTTCTTCGGGACGACCGTGAACTTCAACGAATGCGACGGGTGTTCGTTCACCAACGCCACCTTGGAGTACCCGAGCACGTCAAAGCGTGGCTTGGGCATCGCCGGTGAGTCGGAGGACGACCGCTGGATGACCCGGTTTTACCGCAGCACCAACAGCTTCGTTGACAACGTCTCCATCACCAACACCGACGGGGGCGCCATTGAATTCCAAGGCTCAGCCGGTCAATCGCACAACAACACGGTGAACAACTCCTACTTCCACGCCATCGACTGGTCGGCCGCCGACCAAAAAGGCTTGATGACCACCATCTACGAGGGTGGCCGAGACATGTACTTCACCAACAACACCGTTCACCTCACGGGTGCTTCCTCCGTGCTGTCCATCGGTGACGCACCCAAGGTCTTCCACAACGAAGTGTGGGACGTCGGTCATTTGCAAACCGACGGTGCCGTCGTGCAGATCATGCAGGGCGAAGCACCCGGAGCCGAGGTTGCGTACAATTGGATCCACGACGTCATCAAGTACGGCGTACGCTTTGACGCCCCCATCGGCCAAATCGGTCAGGGCCGCAACGGCACCATGCACCACAACGTGATTTGGAATGCGGCAGGCGGTCTGATGGTCAAGGGCGACTACCACGACATCCACAACAACACCGTCTTCAACTCAACAGCCAGCAAGAACGACATCATCGCCCTCACCGACGGCGGCATCAACAACAAGAATTCCACCTTCCATCGCAACGCCGTGGACTCGATGGCCGACCATCGCAGCGACGACGTGCACGACCATCCGCTTCCCAACGGCACCCACTGGAGCAACTGGAACGGCTACCTGCAGGGGTACGACGACATGTTTGAGGCCCGCAATCAGATTTCATGCGCCATCTACGAAAACGGGTCGCTGTACTGTTGGGGAAGGAACGACCACGGACAGCTCGGCCTCGGCTACACCAGCGGCCGGGAAGAAGTGCCCCAGTACGTTGACCTTGGCACCGGTCGCACCATCACGTCCCTGGGCATCGATGATTCGGGAGCCGAGGGATGGGCGCCCAACTCCCATTCTTGTGCCGTGCTGGACAACGGTGAACTGCTGTGTTGGGGGGCCAACGGTGACGGGCAACTCGGCCTCGGGAACACCTCAACAAACGGCGTTTGGGAACCGACCACCGTGGACGTGGGGTCGGGTCTGACCGCCATCAGCGTGGCCGTTGGTAACGCAGCGACATGCGCTCTTCTCAGCGACCACAGCGTGAAATGCTGGGGCAAGAACAATTTCGGCCAACTTGGCCTCGGTAATTCGTCCAGCAACGACGTGCTCACACCGCACGCCGTCTCGTTCAGCGGTTCGAGCAACCCAATCAGTCTTCATGCAGGACGAAATGAGTTTTGCGCACAATTGGACAACGGCTCAGCAGCGTGTTGGGGAGAAAACGCAGAAGGTCAATTTGGGCTTGGCAACACCGCCTCGCAGACCTCACCGATTTCACTCACGCTTCCAACCGGAAGAACGGTGGCTTCCATGAGTGCGTCCAAGGATTTCATGTGCCTGGTCTTGGACAACGGGTCGATTGTGTGTGCGGGGCGAAATGCCGAACACCAACTCGGGCAGGGANCCCCGTCAACACGAGAAACCTCGTGGAAGTACGTGGTAGGGCTGGACATGGTTGCTCACACCGTTGAGCTCGGTCAAGACGTTGGTTGTGCTCATTTGATCAACGGAAGCATGGCCTGTTGGGGGGAAGATCTGTGGGGCTTGTATGGAAACAGCACGACCTCGTACACGTTGCGGGTTGCCTCGACAGCAACCCAGTACGCTAACTTTGGTAACGGCCGATCGGCGGCGTCCATCAGCCTGAATTATCGGCACGCCTGCGCCGTTTTGGACAACGGCGATTTGACCTGCTGGGGGCGAAATCACAAATCACAGTTGGGACTTGGTACCACGACGCAAGCGTTCATGCCGGTGGTTGTCAGCAACGTCAGTTCACTACGTCAGGTGGCCGTTCATGAGATGTTGGTGGACCCTGCCAACGACGACTTCCGACCGACATGGGGCTCGCAGTTGCACCAACTCAGCGCTGGAGCGTACGATGCCGGCGATGCTGACCCGTGGACCGCCGGCGTTTCATGGACCTACAGCCCGATGAGCGACCCGGTTTCAGGTTGCATGAACTCCCTTGCCATCAATTCCAACAGTAACGCCGTTTTCGAGGACGGCTCCTGCATCTACACGGCTCTTTCCTCTTCATCGTCCACCCTTTCGCTCGAGGTGGGCGTCGCCATGACNCCGTACACGCTGACCTACAGCACACCGTTCCTTGAAGACGACAAGCAGACAGCCGCCTCGTCCGGTGCCGTTGGGGAGGGACCAAACATCGCTCTCGATTCCAACGGAGCCGTCCACATTTGTTCAAAGACCGTAACTTCGGATAACCTCTACTACACGACCAACGCTTCGGGAAGCTGGCAGTCGGTGACCATCGACTCGACTGGGAACGTCGGTGGTGATTGTTTCATCATCCTCGACAGCGATGATGACATCCACATCACCTACCGCGACGACTCCAATAACAACCTCAAGTACGCCACAAAAGCCCTCTCAAGCGCCATTGCATCCAGCAATTGGGCCGTTTCAACCATGGACAACAACGGCAATGTTGGAAACTTTGGGTCGATGGTAGTTGATGCGAACGACACCTTGCACGTTGCGTATTATTCAGGCAACGGTGCTTCGTTGAAATATGCAACGTTGGCTGACGGCAGCACGACGTGGTCAAGAGAGGTGGTTGAATCCACCAACGATGTTGGAAAATACACAAGCATCGCCTTGGATTCAAATGGGAATCCTCACATCACCTACTTTGACGATACAAACAATGACCTGAGGTATACGCACAAAATGGGCTCTTCATGGACCTTCACGACCCTTGATTCCACCGCTCACACAGGGAAAGGTACGTCCCTTGCCATTGATTCAAACGACCACCTTCACGTGGCTTACAAAACCAACAGTACGGAGATTGCGTACATGACCAACCGCTCAGGTTCATGGGTCAAGACCACGCTTGATGCGAACAGCACGGGCAACTGGGGTGTGAATTACATCAACATCATGCTCGATGAGGGCGACGACCCACACGTGGTCTATTCGGACATGGTCGATTACGACATCTTCTACATGTCCAACACGCGTGGTGCATGGGAACGCATCCACGTCGCTGGCGATTCCATCAGCAAGAGTTCGGAGGCGGCGATGGATGAGAACGGTGGCATTCACGTGGCGTACCACATTGACGGATCGTTCGATGACGTTGGCTATGCGGCCGTTCGCAGCCTTGCGCACCGGCCGGTGTTCGAAATCTCGCCCGACCTGCCCCAGGGGCTTTCGCTGGGCGCGGAGAACGGGACCGTCTTCGGGACACCCATGGAGCACCTCGACCAGACCGAGTTCACCGTGTGGGCCAACACCACCCGCACCTCTGCCTATGCGACGTTTTCGATGAACGTGGACTGGGAACTTCAGGCCAGCATCGATTGGATGGAAGTCCAACGAAACACGGCCATCACGCCCATCACCTTCAACTGGACGGCATGGAGTTCCGGCGTCGTGAACAGCACCACCGTCGTTGCCACCACGGGCGACAACGGCAACTACAACGGCATCGTGGTCGACAGTAACGACAAGGTGCACATCGTGTACTATCGCGACGACAACGCCAACCTGATGTATTCAACCAACGCATCGGGTTCATGGCAAATCACCACGGTTGAATCAAGCAACAACGTCGGAAGATACTGCAACCTCGCCATTGACGGCAACGACGGGCTNCATATTTCCTACCAGTACAACAGTGGAAACGCCCTCAAGTACGCCTACAAATCGGCCTCCTCCTCCGGTTGGACGAAGACCACCGTCGACAACACGGGCGGCAAATTCACGTCCATTGCGACCGATTCAAACAACAATCCGCACATCGCCTATCGCGACAGCGGCGGCGACGTGGGTTACGCCACGAAGAGCAGCGGAGGCTCGTGGACCTACGGCACCGTTCAGTCGGCGGGCGACATCGCCTCCACCTCCATTGCCGTCGACGCCGACGACCACATCCACATCGCTTACTACGACACCAACAACAAGGACATGTACCATCTCACCAACACATCGGGCTCGTGGGCGAGAACCTTCCTTGAGGACATCGGCACCAACACGGGAGGCTCGGCCCTCGACATCGCCATCGACCCCACCACCGATGAGCCCGGTATCTCCTACTTCGACATGGACGCGACCTCGCTGAAGTACACCTACTACACCGGCAGCGCATGGTCGGCCACCACCGTTGAGAACAGCGCTGATTACGGCCGTTTCAATTCCCTCATCTACGATTCCGTTGGCAACGTTCACATCTCCCACGAGCGAAACTCTGCCGATGACTTGTACTACACCTCCGACAAAACGGGTTCTTGGGTGAGCACCCCCGTCGACACCACCAACAGCGTCGGAACGTACACCTCCATCGCCGTTGACAGCAACGACGACCTCCACATCGCCTATCGCCACAACACCTTCACCAGGACCATGCACGCCACCGTTCAAGGCTACAAGATCAGCAGTGATGCGCGCACCGATGTCTCCGGGGCGACGTGCAGCATCTCACCTTCACTTCCATACGGGCTGGCGCTGAACCAGGGCACGTGCACCATCAGCGGNACNCCNACNTNCCACGGTTCCAACANNACNTACAACGTCACGGCCACNTCATCNNCGGGCGTNTCCAANTNCGGNGAATTCAANNTGTGGNTNACGCNNNTNGCTCCGTCCATAGCCTACACTGGCTCGCCGTTTACGTTCACGGTGGGCACGCCCATTTCGAGCATCACCCCAACCAACACCGGCGACAGCGCCTTTTGGAGCGTGTCGCCCTCGCTCCCCTCCGGCCTCAGTTTGGGTTCGGGCGGTGTCATCAGCGGCACACCGTCGGCTGAAGCCTCAGCGGCCAACTACACCATCACGGCCAGCAACCCCGGTGGCGAGTCTTCAGCGACCGTATCAATCACGGTCAACGCGCAACCACCCAGCGGGTTGACCTACACCACGGAGAACATGACGCTGACGCAGGGCGTAGCGATGACGGCCAACATACCCAGCGTGGGTGGCGGTACCGTGTCCAGTTGGGAAATCAGCCCGGACCTTCCCATCGGCCTGACCTTCAACAACACGACGGGCGCCATCACGGGAACGCCAGTGTCCCAGCAAACCACCGCAAAATCCTACACCGTTTGGGCCAACAACTCGGGCGGGTCCACTTCAGCAAGCCTGAACATCACGGTCAACGACGTCGCCCCGTCGGGTCTGAGTTTCTCCCCTGAAAACATGACCCTCACCAAAGGCGTGGCCATGGCAGCCAACATGCCGAGCGTGAGCGGTGGGACCGTGACCAGTTGGGCGTTCAGTCCAGCGCTGCCAACGGGCTTGACGTACAGCCCGAGCAACGGGGGCATCACGGGAACCCCGAGCGTCCTGCAAACCACGGCCGTGACCTACACGGTGTGGGCCAACAATTCTGGAGGGTCGACCTCGGCCACGGTGAACATCACCATCAACGACGTGCCACCCAACACCATCGTTTACAGCGCTCACGATCTGACGTTGGAAAAAGGCACGGCCATGACGACGATCACGCCCGTCATCGGTGGGGGCAACGTGACGTTGTGGGCCATCAGCCCCTCCATTCCCAACGGCTTGTCGTTCAGTTCAACGACGGGTGCCATCAGCGGTACGCCGAGCGTCCTCCAGACGTCGTCGGTCACCTACACGATTTGGGCCAACAACTCGGGCGGCTCCGCGTCCACCCAGGTCAACATCACCATCAACGATCAGGTGGCGTCCGTTTCCTACCCTTCCACCGTCGAAGTTTCCAACGACCGAACCATGACAACGGTCACGCCGACCGTTTCAGGCGGCGACGTCGTCTCGTGGGTCATCGTGCCTTCACTCCCCTCTGGTCTCTTCTTTGGAAGCGGCAACGGCAGCCTTTGGGGTACGCCCTCCGGCCTCCTCGCCAACGCCACCTACACGGTCTTCGCCAACAACAGCGGCGGCTCAACGAGCGTGGCGTTCACGCTCGGTCTCAATTGGACGCTGACGCCCAGCGTTGAGGGCGCCTACATCATCCGGAACGCCTCCATCGGGGCCGACATCACCTGGGAGTGGGATTACGACTCGCTTGAGGCCAGCAACCTCTCCGTCGTTACGGGCGAGTACAACACCTGCGCGATCAAGGACAACGGCGACGTTTACTGCTGGGGTCGAAACGGCAACGGTCAGATCGGCAACGGCCAGATTTCACCGGTCAACACCGCGTGCGGTCAAGCGGGCCACAAGTGCAAGGACGTGCCCACGCTCACCCGCGTCAAGGGTGCCAATGGATACGACGCTGCCGGTCTTGCTTTTGGCGACCGGCACGCGTGCGCTCTGCTCGATGACGGGGCCGTCGTGTGTTGGGGCCGAAACAACGCAGGTCAACTTGGGACCAGCGGTGGCGACAAAGACACCCCGCAATCGATCAATTTGGGTACGGGGCGCACCGCAACCAGCATTCACGCGGGTGGAAACTACAACTGCGCCATCCTCGATGATGCTTCGGTGAAATGCTGGGGTCAAAACGACGAGGGTCAACTCGGCCGTGGCTTTACGTCCTCCAGCGAGAACACGCCCGCAACCATCAATTCCCTCGGTTCGGGGCGCACGGCCGTGGCTCTTGCGACCGCCTTCAGTACGGTGTGTGCGTTGCTTGACGACGGTTCGGTCAAGTGCTGGGGCGACGATTCCGACGGACAGTTGGGGAACGGTGGCTCCGACACCGACATCAGCAGCCCGCCGTCGTCCGCCATCAATTTGGGCTCGGGGCGCACGGCCAAGGCGATCACGGGCGGCGAAGCCCACTTCTGCGCTGTCCTGGACGACGACTCCATCGTGTGCTGGGGTGACGGTTCCAACGGTAAACTGGGAACGGCTTCCGCCACCGATCAGCGAACGCCCACCTCAACAACCGGCTCGTTTGCTTCGGGTCGCTACGCAGTCGCCATCGATGCTGGGTACCAGCACACCTGCGCCATTCTGGACAACGGCGACCTCACGTGTTGGGGCAGCGATGCGGACGGTCAACTGGGTAACGGGGCCACCACGGGCACCAAATATTCGCTTCAGTCGACCGTCGTGAATCTTGGTTCGGGGCGAACGGCGATTTCGCTCTCCGCAGGTGGCAAGCACACCTGCGCCCAACTCGACAACCACCAGCTGATGTGCTGGGGCCACCGAGGCTCTGGACAAGTCGGCGACGGCGGGGGTTACAACAACCCGTCCGACCGCGTCAGCCCCGTAAGCGTGAACGGCGGCCACGCCTACCTCGATACGGGCGTGCTTCCGTCCCCACTCGTCAGCGGCGCAACCTGTTCCATTTCACCCTCGCTGCCCACGGGCTTGAGTTTGACCGGTGGTACCTGCACCATCACGGGCACGCCGACCGTAACGGCCACAAACGCCACGTACACGGTGTGGGCGAACGTCTCGGGTCAGTCGTTCAGCGGTCAGATTTGGCTTGAGGTGGGCCTCAACGCACCGATTCTTTCCTACATCCCTGCGGTTTACACCTACACGAAGGGAACGACGATTTCCACCGTTGCGCCCATCAACACGGGCGGTGAGGTGACGAGTTGGGCCATCAACGCCACCCTACCCTCAGGCCTCTCCTTTGGGACGAGCAACGGCAGCATCTGGGGCACGCCGGACACGGTCACGCCAACCACATCCTACACCGTCTACGCCAACAACTCTGCTGGTTCCTCGTCGACCACGATCACGTTCACGGTGAACGACCCAGCGCCAAACTTCTACTACGGAGGTGCGAGCGGCGGTGGCTACCATCCGGTTGTGCTCTATCTCAATCAAACCATGAATGCCCTTCATCCGACAATGGTGAGCGGCAGTGGCGCCCCAACGTCGTGCAGCAGCTCGCCTTCGCTTCCATCCGGCATAACGCTCAGTTCGTCGTGCGTCATTTCGGGAACGCCGAACGCTACCAACAGCGGTGTCTTCTACACCATCACGGGAACCAACACCGGCGGCAGCGATATGGGTTCGGTCTACATTCTCATCCGCTCCTACGGTGGAGCCTTGACCGTCTCACCCACCACCCGCGAGGGGGCCGTCAACACGACGCTTGCGAACATCACCATGTCGTACACGCACCAAATCAGCAATTACGGTTGGACCTCGGGCGTCAGCAACACGACCACCACCCTCACGAGCGGCCTCATCTACGGCAGCGGCCAACACTGGCTCGGCGTTGACTCGGGTGAACAGGGCGAAATGGCCGTCGTTTTCGCCCACAACGATACGGGCGCCAGCACGCACAGTCTTGCGCTGATGTACAGGTGGAACGGTGCGTGGACGGAAACCATCCTCGACAACGGCACCGACACCGGTCAGCACCCATCGGTGGCGATCGACCGCCAGGGCGCGCTCCACATCGCCTACATCGACGATCACAACGACAAGCTCCGCTACGCAACCAACGCCTCAGGGTCATGGGTCTTCCTCACCCTTGGCGTTTCGAGTTATGACAACGACGACGGACGCGGAACGGCCATCGTGGTTCACCCCATCACCGATGCTGTTCACATCGTGACCACGATCTACGAGAATTCCTCCCGCGACCTCCAGTACCACACAAACGAAGGTGGATCGTGGGTCAACGAAACCATCACGAACACATCGAAGGATGAGGGTCACGATCCGTCCATGGTCATGGACGGCGACGGCAACCTCTACGTCGCCCACTACTGCGACAACGGTTGCAGCGATCTGCGCATGTCCAGCCGAATCAACGGCGTTTGGCAAAACGAGACCGTTGCAGGTGTTGCGAACATGCACGGGATGTCGGGCAACTACAACATCGGCACAACGCCCGAGATGGCCATTGATTCACAAGGGACGCTGCACATTGTCTCTCAACGGTTGAATTCGAAAAACATCTACCTTCACAGCGGTACGCCCGGGAACTGGTACGAAAACCGCAACCTGACGGGCACCGGTGCTCACTGGCCAGCCGTTGCCGTTGACTCCAACGATGCGGTGCACATCACCTACCACGTTGGAACCAACAAGGACATGATGTACCTCACGAACGCATCAGGCTCGTGGTCGTCCCCAGCGTCGATTTACGGCTACGGCGGTTGGGGCAGCGTGATGCACATCGACGCCAACGACGACGTGTTCATTCCCAACAATGCGCCAGGATTGGGCCTGCTCCAAATGACCACGGTCAAGGGTTCGGGCCAGGGGTTGACCGTGCGCCCAATCTACGACGTCTCGCCGATGCTTCCCGACGGCTTGACCATGAACTGGCGCACCGGAACCATCTCGGGAACGCCAACAGAAACGCACACCAACACGACCCACACCGTCACGGTCACGGCTCTGGGAGCGACCACCACCGCAACGTTCACGCTGCTGGTGACGGGCGTTCCCGGTGACGTCTCGTACGCCGACATCACGGGAACGAGAGGGAGCCCCATCGTCTCGGTTTCCCCGTCCTTCTCCAACGGCAGCACGTCGGGCAGCGTGTCGTCGTGGGCCATCAACGCAACGCTCCCGGGTGGATTGAGTTTTGACACGAGCACGGGCGTGATTTCTGGAACGCCCACCGTCGTGGTGGCCGGGGCTGTGTTCACCGTTTGGGCGAACAACTCAGCCGGTTCAACATCGACCACGGTCAACATCACCGTCAACGACGTCGCCGTTTCCTCGTTCACGTACACCGCTGAAAACAGCACGCTCACGCTGTACCACACCATGACCACCATCACCGCAACGACCACGGGTGGAACCCCGACCTCATGGGGCATCCATCCTGCCCTGCCTTCCGGGCTTACCTTCAACGCGGCGACCGGTGCGATATCCGGGACGCCCGAGGTGCTGCAAACCACGACCGTCACCTACACCGTTTGGGCCAACAACAGCGGCGGGTCGTTCTCCGATCAAATCAACATCACCGTCAACGATCATCCACCCGTACCTCTGAATCACTTTGGTGGCAACATCACCCTCAACTTCAACCAAACCATGACACCGCTCGGTGGATTTGAACTCAAACCGGATGTCCTGTCCGCAGGAGAGGACCACACGTGCGCCATCAGAGACGATGGACGGGTCCTGTGCTGGGGTGAAGGAGCATTTGGACGTCTTGGAATTGGAAACCAAAACGACAAGAGTTCACCACAGTTCACCAACTCGTTGGGTTCTGGTCGCCAGGCCATCGATGTCAGTGCGGGAGGACAACACACCTGTGCTGTGCTTGACAACGGCTCCGTCATGTGCTGGGGTCGAAACAACTACGGCCAAATTGGTGATGGAAACCAAGGAGGTAACCGACTCTCACCAACCCACACCGTTGCCCTGCCTCGTGCAGCCGTTGCGGTCGAAGCGGGCATGGATTTCTCGTGTGCACTGCTTGACAACGGCTCCGTCATGTGCTGGGGTCGTGG
>FUFK010038888.1_pt1 | contig 23283 bp, 25 predicted proteins | sample 1021851 | NCBI WGS metagenome assembly FUFK01 (sample SAMEA51879418, study PRJEB19060) | metagenome | reverse complement strand
AAAAATTACAATAAATATAGCAATATAAGGCTATGGGGATCACTAGGTTTTATTTTTACAGTTTTGTCTTTATCTTATCTGACAAAACTATTCTCAATAGAAATTGTACCATATTCTATATTTATACTGTTGATCATCACATGGATTATTACACTTAATATTAATAAAAGTTTAAGCACTGCAAATATTTTTAGATCTAGCGATATGAACATATGGAAAGTTATATCAATTCCTGCTGTTATGGGGCTGTTAGTATCTTGTTTTCTAATGCAAATTAGCCATGCCCCTTTTTACACATTTTTTGCTATCTTTTTGCAAGAAAATGGCTATACAGTTTTTCAAGTAGGAGCACTGTGGTCTTTAGGCGTTGTAGCTGAAGTAATAGTTTTTTTAAAAGTATCAAAATGGATACCTTTATTTGGGGTAAAAAAGCTTTTTGTAATATGTTTTATTTTTGCTTCTATAAGATGGCTTTTAGTTGCAAGTTACCCTGAAAATATTTATTTGGTATCTTTGTCTCAAATTTTTCATTCTTTTACCTATGGAATGTATCACGCTACAGCCATTTATTTAATACATGAATATTTTTCAGGAAAACTACAGGGAAGAGGGCAGGCAATATATTCAAGTTTAAGCTTTGGTTTAGGTGGCTCTGTTGGGAGTTACATTAGTGGCTTATTTTGGGATAATGTTGGAGGGAGCACCATTTTTCTTTTTGCCTCTTAGGTATTCCATGGATGCGTAATAAGATAACCAATCAATTCCAGTTTTTGATGAAAAAGCAATTTCACCACCTAAAATAGTAGCATCTGATTGTGCGTATTCATAGATAGGCATAAATTCATCAGTTTGAGCACCTGTTGGATTTAGGAATATATAGTCATTAATATTATTATAAAATAAATCTACAAGTAAACTGGATTTTTCATTAGATGTCTCAAATGAGATATCAGTTTGAAAGTTTTTTTCAACCGACAGTTCAGTAGATCCAATTTCATATCTACCAGTTCCGTGATGTTCACCATCGGAAAATAATTCAGAAAGATTTGGAGCTCTGTAGCCAGTTGCCAAATTCGCTCGAAAAATAGAGGATTGAGACAAATCTTTCTTGTAACCAGCTGATGCAGTCATGCTCGAGTATGTTTTTTCGATTCCAAGGGCATCGATTTTTCTTAGATCAGCTCTTGCTCCAAACATCAGATTCGATGAATCAAAATGAAAGTGGGATAAAATAAATAATCCCATATCATTTTTTTTTGCGTTTGGAATTAAAATCTCCTCTGCATGATTTTCATTTGTTTGATGAACAAAGTTACCTCCAACAGCAAGTTCGACATTATCATTTTTCTCACTGACGTATTTCCAGTCCAGTGAAGTTACTCTCAATGTCATATCAAGAGCTGCTTCTTCCCCGTGCTCATCGTGGTCATCGTGGTCATCATCATGGTCATCATCATGGTCATCATCATGATCATCGTCACCATGCTCATCACCATGTTCATCATGATGTCCAAATTCTTTTCTCAAATTTTGAGAAAAACCTGCAGTTACTGTAAAAGTTGAATTGTCAAACTTTATATCATTTTTCCAACTAACAATAAAGTTTTCAATGTCTTGGTAACTTTCCTCTTCTTCATGCTCCTCATGATCATCATGGTCATCGTCGTGATCATCATCATGGTCATCATCATGGTCATCATCATGGTCATCATCATGATCCCCATCATCATGGTCATCGTGACCTTCTTCTTCATCTCCATGTGGTACATACAAAGTTGACTCATTGAAATTAATTCTAAAATCAGAGCTATAGTTGCCCTTAGAATAACCCAAAGCAAGTTGAAAATCTTTCGATTCCATTCCAGTGCTTTCATAAGGCCCCTCGTAACCGTCGGGTCGTTTTGATCCTGAATAGTCACCATTTTCAACAACACTAGCCCTTGCTATTAAACTAAACTCGTCGATTGTAGTACTAACTCCTATGGTAGAATTAAAACCTGAATAATTGGTATTATAAAATGTAGAGAAATCCCCCTTGGTCCCATTGTATTTGAGGTACTTTTGAGGATTGAAATACAGCACACCTCCAATGGCATCACTACCATACAATATGGAAGCTGGTCCTTTGATCAGTTCAACAGAACTGACGCCACCAGTTGCGATATCAATGCCGTGTTCATCACCCCATTGCTGATTCTCGTAACGAATGTTTTGATTGAAAACAACGACACGATTACTAGACAGACCTCTGATATTTGGTTTGTATATTCCAGGTCCTGTTGATATAAATGAAAGTCCTGGTGTTTCTCCAAGGACATCCTTCATTGTTTGAGTATTTACAGCACTCATTTTTGCCAAATCTACTTTTGTAACCTTAATTACATTTTCATCAGCTGTTTCTCCAAAGGGAGTGGATACGATAACCTCATCCAACATTACTGGCAATATCGAATCAACCTCAACCTCTTGAGAAAAATTTTTATTTGTTATTAGTAGGGCCAATATCAAGGTGGCCCTTATTAAGTTTTTCATATATATTTTATTTAATTAATTTTTTTTATCCGTGTTCTAGACTTTAATAGGTGGTGCCCTTGAATTAAAATTGATAAAACCAAAGTTTTTTTGGAATGATTTAGAAAAAACCAAACCAACAGTCAACATAGTTATAATAAATGAATATAAAATTGAATAATAATAGTCAAAATCAGTGGCAGATCTAAAAATTAAACAAAAAGTACATATACTTTCCGGGGTTTGAAGTGTTTGATCTGTGCTACTGATATGATCATGATGATGATCATGATGATGATCATGATGATGATCATGGAAAAAATTATGACCAAACTGCAATAGTTGAGGAAGAAAAAGCAAAAAAATAAAGAATGAAACAATAACTTTTTTCAAGTTTTCCTGAGTAAAATTTCGTCCACAAAATTAATAGATTTTTTCAATCTTTCCTTAAAATTACCTGAAATTAATTTGAAAGGTTTGTGATTTTTAATTAAAGCTTCTTTAAAATTTTCAAGAAATAACTTTCTGTCATTAGGTCTATCTCTTAAATCGTCTTTCACCCACGGTATGTCAATATCAAGTAATAAATACAAATCGTATTTATTTTCTTTTGAATACTTATCAATTACTGGGTCACAAAAATTATTAAAATACAACCTGGAGTATGTGGCTGTTGTTAAAAGATCTGTGTCACAAAAAAGTATACGATTTGCTTTTTTACTTAATATATTTTCAGAATTCATTTGACCAATTGCAATTGGTATCAGATCATCAATTTCACAGACCTTATTTTGTTCATCCATTTTTTTTTGCAAAAACTCTCTTGCAAATTCTTTTACAAATAAAGTTTTATAATGTTTTGCAAGTTCGACTGCTAAACTTGTTTTTCCTGTAGACTCTGGACCAAATAAAACTATTTTTATGCAATCCGTTTTTTGTTGTTGTAAATACTTTTCCATTTATAATAGCCAGCAACTGCAATTAGTGTAAAGATAAGATATTGAAAACTCGAGAAAGCCAATCCCTTAACAAAATAAAGAGGAACCGAAATAACATCTCCCAAAATCCAAAAAAACCAACTTTCAATTTTTCTTCTAGCCATCAACCACATTCCAACAAAAAAGATTGCTGTAGTTAAAATATCTATATACGAAACCAAACCACTCCACTTGTCAAAAAAAGAATATAGATATGAAACAAAAAGAGTTGATGAAATGATAATAATCAAAATTATTTTAATATCTGCTTCTTTTATTTTGGTAATGGGAGTATATTCTTGATTATGGGATTTTCTTGTCCAATAATACCATCCGTAAATACTCATCAAAAAATAATATACATTTATTATCATATCTCCCAATAATTCCCATTTTACCAATAAGTAAACAAAAATTGAAGTATTAATAATACCGGTTGGATATACCAATACATTATTATTTTTTGAGAACCAAACAGAAAGAAGTCCAAAAAAAACTGCTATCAGCTCTAAACTTATGTCAACGTTGGAATATTGACTGTATTGTTGAAATATTTGATCTATAATTTCATTCATCATATACAAGGCTACAAATATAATTTGGTGTAATTATAGTTTTTGATTTTAAATTTAAATGTTTGCCTAAACCATTAATTTGCAGGTTTGAGTCATCTCCCAATTGTTTAACTATAATATCGTTTTTCAAACTCAGTTGACCGACTGTAAAGTATTTATATGCAGCTTCTTTGATTGTCCATAACTGAGTCAACTTTTTCAAATTATTTTTTTCAGTCAATTTTTTTTCAAGATCGTTGATAAACTTATTGGATACTTTAAAAATTTTTTCATTTATAATCTCTAAATCAATCCCCACTTTTTCTTTTGAAAGACAAACTGCAACAAAGAATTCTGAATGACTAATTGAAATATTTAAACCACTGGTAAGAAGAGGTGCTCCATAGTTGTTATAGAAAAGGTCTTGGGAAGGAATATTTCTGTGTTTAAGGATTTGATGTACTGCTAAAATTTGATTTTTCTTTAATTGGGATTTATTGGAATCTATTTTTTTTAATATATTTTTTGGAAGATCAGTCGCTTTCATTTTGTCTGAGTTTTTGATTTCCCAAATCAATAACTCAAACCTATTAAAAAGTTGGGTATGATCAATTAAAGCCATAAGGCTTAAATATAAATAAATGAGATTTATTTTTCTAAAGGAAGAATTGAAACAAAGGATTTGTTGTCTTTTTTCTTAGTGAACTTAACAACTCCGTCAATCTTGGCATGCAATGTATGGTCTTTTCCAAGATAGACATTATCACCTGCTTTGTGTTTAGTTCCTCTTTGTCTTACTAAGATATTTCCAGCATGAGCAAACTGACCTCCAAAGATTTTAACACCAAGTCGCTTGGATTCTGATTCTCTACCGTTTTTGGAACTACCGACACCTTTTTTATGAGCCATTTCTTATTATTTTTTTGTTTTACTATTGGTTTTTGTTGCCTTTGCTTTTGGTTTTTCTTCCTTGGGCTTGGTGGCCACTTTGGCCTTGGCAGCAGACTTTTCGTTCACCTTCTCAATGATAATCTCTGTCATTTGTTGTCTATGTCCATTTTTAACCTTATAACCCTTTCGTCTCTTTTTTTTGAAAACAATAACTTTTTTATCCTTAAAATGCTTAATAATTTTTGCTTCAACAGATGCTCCAAGTACTAATGGATTACCAATTTTAGTATCTTTTCCATTATCAACCATCAAAACATCATCAAATTTAACTTTAGCACCCTCTTTTTCTTGAAGTTTATCAACAAAAAGCTTAGTGTCTTTCTCAACACTATATTGTTTTCCAGAAATTTTAACTATTGCATTCATCTTATAGCGGGGCAAATATAATTAAATCCGAATAATTTGAACAAAAAATATTTATTATTTAAAAAGACAACTTTCATGGTTAAAAATTGGTTAAATTGGTTGTATGAAAAATATATTATCACTTTTTGCTTTACTATTTTTAATCAATTCTTATAATCAAGTTGAAGTTTCACCCTCAGATGTTATGTCTAAATATATTGAGGCAACTGGAGGAAAAGAGAAGTTAGAGTCCGTTCAATCTATAATGATGGTAGGAAATTTTGAAATTCCTCAAGCACCATTTAAGCCATCCGTTATAATTAAGCAGCAAAACCCAAATAAAACATCTCTTGAAATGANNGCTCCAGANATNGGAACNATAATGAAACAAAAATTTAATGGTGAAACAGGGTATATGGAGCAAATGGGGCAAAATATTCCATTAAATGAGGATCAGATTAAAAGTTCNNAATCAAAGAAGGGAATTTTTGAAGAACTTTATTATGATTCATCACAGTTGCAAGTTGATGGATATACTACAATTGGTGGCAATGAGTTGGTAAAAATTAAAGTTGATGATAAAACCATAAAATATTATGATGTAAATTCCGGTCTTCTTGAACGGATTGAAGAAACTACTTCGGTGGAAGGGAACTCAATAACCACAACAAGAAAATTATCAGATTATAGAGATGTTGATGGAATTTTATATCCTTTTAAAACCGAAATTATAAATGGAATGCAAACCATTACAATTGAATTTGAAGAAATTAAATTCAATGAGTCTTTCGCTGAGAGTGATTTTAATTAATTTTCTGTTTATTGTTGACTAAATAAACTCCTGAGAGAATAATTATAGTGGCTACGTACTGTTTGAGACTTAGAACTTCACCATCAATCACTCCCCAAAAAATCGCAACGATAGGCATTAAATATGTCACAGCAGAGGCAAACAAGGGCGAAGCTAATTTCACAAACCTATTAAAGAGTGTTTGAGCAATAGCACTGCTAAATAAAGCAAGTAAGAAAACAAATACTATTGATTCATAAATATTGGATTGACCAAATTTTAAAACAAAAAAATCAGAATAAAATAATACTAAGACAGCTGGAGGCAGAATTGACAGAAAAATTCCTGCTGTAACTGCTGAGGGCGAAATTTCTGTTAAGTAAGTCTTTATTAAGTTTACTGATGCTCCATAACCAACTGTTGTAAAAAAAATAAAAATTGAAAAGTAAACATTGTAATTTGGGGAAATTCCACCATTATATAATAAAAGTATCCCACCAAAAAAAGCGACAACCAAGCCTATGACTTGTTTTATTGTAAAGGTTAAGCTGAAGAAAATTATTCCAATTATTAAAGTATTAATTGGAGTCAAAGTTGTTATGATAGATGCTAAACCACTTTCAATTTCTGTCTGACCAAAGCTGACCAAATAGACTGGAAAAAATGTACCTACATAGGCAGTCAAAATGATCCACTTCCAACTTTTTTTTGGGATTTCTTTAAGGGATGAGTAAGAATATATAGAAATCACAATAGCTGTAAAGATAATTCTTAAGCTTCCAACCTGAAGTGGTGTTAACCCAACTAAACTTTTTTTAATTAAAATAAATGAACTTCCCCATATTACAGAAAGAATCAATAAAAGAATCCACTTTTTGTTATTGTTTGTCATTTATTCCACTCAAAGTTTTCAATAAGTTTTCTAATATCTGCTTTTATATAGTTTATGTAGGGAAGTAAAGAGTCATAATTTGGCTCACTATTAAAAAACAAACTTCCTGCCAAAAAATTGGATGTGGAGTCNGTCAAATAAAANTGNANATTGCTNGGNGCATTGCCAACATAGGTAAACATTCTACTATAAACTAAAATTTGGTCATCTGTATATTCGCTTACTTTAACTTCAGTCACATTGGCGGAATTCTCAATTATTCTCTCATCAAAAACCTTGATTATNTGTGGAAAATTATTTTTGATATTAATGGAGCTAAAGAAAATTTTAGCATTTAAATTATCGTAAACAATATTGAAATTGCAATTGTCTAGATATTCAATTCTAGCAATTTTATTTTTTGAAAAACTGTAATTACACTCAGTTGTAAATGAATTATGGGATAATGTTCCAAACTCAGGTGCAAAAAATGCACTTTGTTTTGGTGTTATTGGTGAATCACAAGAGAATAAAACTAAAAAAATCCAAAAAATTCTCATTTTTTAAGACTATTTAATGCGGGACTCAAAGTTTTGAAATCAATATTAAAACGGCAGGTCATCTGAATTATCGGATGAAGCCATTGAATCTTGATTTGTGGAAGGTGGATTCATCGGTGGTTCATTAACAGCTGAACTAGATACATCATTTTTATTAGAAAGAAAGTTAAACTCCGAAACGTGAACTTCGGTTGAATATCTTTGAACTCCATCATCACCCTTCCACTTTCGTGTCTTTAATTTACCTTCAACATAAACCTTATCTCCCTTTTTTAAATATTTTGCACAAATTTCAGCAGCTTTATTCTTAACAACTACATTATGCCATTCCGTATTAACAACTTTCTCACCTGTTTGTTTGTTATTGTAGCTTTCATTTGTTGCAATGGGGAATCTGCCTAAACATCCTCCATCATCAAAATTCACCATTTTGACATCATCTCCAAGATTTCCAATCAACATTACTTTATTTAATGACCCACTCATAGCTCAAAGATAATAAAACATCATCACACAAAATCATCTATTATGACTTTTAATGGTTTGGGAAAAGGTATTTCATTTAAACTGCTAAAATCATACATTTTCCCTCCGTTATTTTTAACCTCAATCATGTAAAAATTTATTTTTAAATCCATGTGGGATAACTTATGTGCAATCGATTTATGTAATCTCAATTTATTAGAATCAAAATTGAATTTTTTTGATAAGCTTTTAACAATCATACTTTTTGTTATTGGCATTAGGTCACCCTTAACTAAAAAAAACTCAAATAAATTTTTCCAAATTCCTTTATCTGTTCTTTTATTTAAATAAATTTTTTTGTCATCAGAAATGATTATTACGTAGTTCATTTCTTTCTTAACAGATTTAATTTTATTTGATTTTATTGGATAGTTTTTAACTGTATTAGAAAGNTNTGCTTGACANTCTAAAGAAAAAATACANCTTTGACATAANAANTTNTTNGNCTTACATACNGTAGAACCAAAATCCATAATGGCCTCGTTAAAATCACCAGGGTTTTTNANAGAAATTTTTTCATTTANATATTTTTTGATNTGTTTTTTTGTTTTTAAAGAGTCGATTGATTCTTCAATTTNAAGCAATCTTGANATNAATCTCAAAACATTTCCGTCGACAACAGCTTGTTTTTCATTATTACAAATTGAACTTATCGCAGAAGCTGTATAATCACCAACGCCTGGTAAGTTTATCAACGACTGATAATCCTTTGGAAAAACACCACCATGATTTAGCAAAACTTGTTTTGCCGCTTTATGCATATTTAATGCCCTTGAATAATAACCCAANCCTTCCCATNTNTTTAANAGTTGTTGTTTATTAGATCTAGCAAGTAATTTGACATTTGGATATTTTTTAATAAAACTGTAGTAATATTTTATTCCCGTTTCAATTCTAGTTTGTTGTAAAATAATTTCAGAAACCCAAACCNNGTAAGGNTCNTTNGTNTTTCNCCANGGAAGATCNCTTTTATTNCTTAAGAACCATTTTATCAACTTATCGGAAAGATTTATGTCAGANATTGCTTGNACCAAAAAAAATATATTAAAGATTTATATGAGAATATAAATTTATATATTTGGCAATCAAAAATTTTAAAAATTCAAATAAAAATGACGAAAGCAGAATTAGTTACAAAGATATCCTCAAATCTAGGACTTGAAAAAAATGAAGTACTTGCAACAGTTGAGGATTTTATGGAAGAAGTTAAAAATTCATTGAGTGAAGGTGAAAATGTTTATTTGAGAGGTTTTGGAAGTTTTATTGTTAAAAAAAGAGCAGAAAAAACAGGTAGAAATATTTCAAAAAATGTTACTATNAAAATTCCTGCTCATTCAATACCATCATTTAAACCAGCAAAAATTTTTGTTGAAGATGTAAAAAATAACAACTAACTTATGCCTAGCGGAAAAAAAAGAAAAAGACACAAGGTTGCTACTCANAAAAGAAAAAAAAGAAGTAGAGCCAACAGACACAAGAAAAAGTAAAAAAAGTCTGTACGATCATTGAAATTTAGAGCTTACACAATACAAGCTCGATAAAAAAAGTTTAACTAAAATTATTAATTGTGAATAAAGAATTAATTGTAAGATCAATTAATTCAGCTGTCGATTATGCTCTTTTACAAGAAGGTAGACTCATTGAACTACAAAGAGAAAAGGATAATAATAAGTTTGGGGTTGGTGATATTTTTATATCAAAAATAAAAAAAACAATTTCAGGTTTAAATGCGTCCTTTGTTGATGTTGGTTATGAAAAAGATGCTTTTCTTCATTATCATGATTTAGGACCAAGAGTTAAGTCTCTTATTAAATTCACCAAGTTAGTCAGTGATGGAAAAATCACAAATTACTCACTCGAAAAATTTAAATTTGAAAAAGAAATTGAAAAACAAGGTAAGATTGATGATGTAATAAAAGCAAATCAAAACCTATTAGTTCAAATAATAAAAGAACCTATTTCTACAAAAGGTCCGAGGATCAGTTCCGAGCTTTCATTTGCCGGTCGATTTTTAGTACTTATACCCTTTTCTAATAGAATTTCTGTTTCTCAAAAAATTAGANGCAAAGATGAAAGGAATAGACTAAAAGATNTGATTGAAGAATTCAGNCCNAAAGGTTTTGGTGTTATAATCAGAACTGTGGCTCAAGGAAAAAAAACAGCTGAATTAAGTAAGGACTTACAGGGTTTATACAATCAATGGATAAATCTCTGTAAAAAAATTAATGGTTCGAAAGTACCCTCACGAATCCTGAGCGAATTAAACAGAGGATCCTCTATACTCAGAGATGTTTTCGACGAAAAATTTAAAGGTGTGTATTGTAATGACAAAAGTTTATGTTACGAGCTTAAGGACTATATTGAACAAATTGCTCCTAGTAAAAATTCAATTGTTAAATATTATAAATCTGACACTCCAATATTTGAACATTTCAGTATTGAACGTCAAATAAAGTCAGCATTTGGAAGAACAGTTTCAATGAGTAAGGGTGCTTACCTGATTATTGAACATACTGAAGCCCTTCATGTTGTTGATGTTAATAGTGGAAATCGTTCGAACAAAAGTTCTAATCAAGAAGAAACAGCATTAGAAGTAAACCTAATTGCTGCGTCTGAAATTGCAAGACAGTTAAGGCTCAGAGATATGGGCGGAATCATTGTTTTGGATTTTATTGATATGATTAAAGTGGAGAATAGAAAAAAATTGTTTGATCATTTCAAATCTGAAATGGAATCAGACAGAGCAAAACACAAAATTCTACCAATAAGTAAAATAGGGTTGATACAAATGACCAGACAGAGGGTAAGACCTGAAATGAATATTACTACTAAGGAAAATAACCCCAATAGTAATGGAAAAATTGAAGCTCCTATTGTTATTATAGATAAGATTAATAATTCTATAGAAAAAATTCTCAGAAATAAACACATTTCAAAAAAGAATCTTAAGTTGCATTTACATCCATTCATAGCAGCTTACATAACGAAAGGTTTAATTTCTATGAGAGTAATGTGGTTTTTTAAGTACAAGAAATGGATCAAAGTGATACCTCGAGATTCTTATACTTACCTACATTACAGATTTTTCAATATTAAAGGAAAGATTAATCATCATTAAAAAGCGGCATAAGCCGCTTTTTTTTTTATATTATTTGTAATGAACAAGTATTTAAGTATTTCAGAACTTCGGAGAAAAGGAGAATATTATTGTTCATACCAAGAAAGATGTCACGCGGAAGTTTATAAAAAACTAAAAACATTTACCTCTTCAAATAGAGATATTAGTGAGGTAATTAGCAAACTAATTGCTGATGACTTTTTGAATGAAACACGTTTTTCAGAAACCTTTGTTAGAGGAAAATTCAAAAACAAAAATTGGGGTAAAATTAGATTAAGTATNGAATTAAAAAAGAGATCAATATCAAAAAAGAATATTGAAATCGCTATGAAACAAATTAATCAGAGTGTTTACGAAGCTAAGTTTAAAGAGCGTTTTAACTTTTTAGCTGAAAAATTCAAAAATGAAAAGAAAATAATAATAAAGAAAAAAATTTTTGATTATTTTAAGTACAGAGGATGGGAAAATGAAATTATTTACAATGAAATCAATAAACTTTAAACTCTTTTTTCTAGTAACTGTTTTTTTTATTTACGGTTTTGGAAAAAATGAAGTTGATCTAGTAGTCATCAATGCCAAAATATATACAGTTGATAATAATTTTTCAATTGCAAAATCGATGGCTATAAAAAATGGGCAAATTATCGATATAGATGTCAAAAATTTAGACTCAAAATACACCTCAACTAAAATTATTGATTTAAATGGAGAAACCATCATACCAGGAATTATTGACTCACACTGTCATTTTTACAATCTTGGTCTTGATCAACAAGTTGTCGACCTCAGAGAAACTAAATCTTTTGATGAGATTATTCAAAGATTGAAAAACTATGAATTAAATAATGAAACTAATGTAATACTTGGTAGAGGTTGGGATCAAAATGATTGGGAAAATAAAAGTTTTCCAGTAAACACAAAACTCAATGATGAATTTGGAGATAAGTTGGTTGTTCTTGAAAGAATAGATGGACATGCATATATAGTGAATGACAATGTTCTTGAACTAGCTGGAATTGATAAAAACACATTAGTTCGTGGAGGTCTTGTTCTATTAAAAGATAACAAACCAACTGGTGTGTTGATTGACGGTCCTATGTCATTGGTTGATAAAGTTTTACCCGAGAAAACCTTGAATGAAAAAATTAATGCACTTAAACAGGCAGAAGAAATTTGTTTTAGTTATGGTCTTACAACTGTTGATGATGCAGGCTTAAGTACCAACATAACATCTATAATTGATAGTTTGCATAAATCCAATGATCTGAAAATTAAAATTTATGCGATGATAAGTGTCTCCAGAAAAAATATTGAAAAATTTAAAAAAGAAGGAATATATAAATCCAAAAAACTCAATATTCGATCATTTAAGGTTTATGGTGACGGAGCATTGGGCTCAAGAGGAGCCGTATTGAAAAGTCCATATTGTGATGATCCTCACAATTATGGAATTCTTAGAACAAGTGCTAAAGATTTAAAGTTTTATGCAAAAGAGATTGCCGAAATGGGATTTCAAATGAATACTCATGCGATAGGAGATTCTACTGTTTCTGTCCTATTAAATGAGTACAAAAAAGTACTTAAAGATATTGATGACCCTCGCTGGAGAATTGAACATTCCCAAGTTGTTGACATTAATGAATTTGAGTTGTATAATGATAAAATTTTACCCTCCATACAACCCACACACGCAACAAGTGACATGTACTGGGCATATGACAGGCTAGGTTCAAGAATAAAAGGAGCATATGCCTTCAAAGATTTACTAAGATCGTCCAGTAGGGTAGCTCTAGGGACTGATTTTCCAGTTGAAAAAGTAAATCCATTTCATACGTTTTATAGCTCAGTTGAGAGGAAGGACCTAAACGGTTATCCAGAAAATGGATTCCAAATGGAAAATTCACTAACAAGAGAAGAAACGCTAAAAGGTATGACCATNTGGGGNGCTTATTTTAATTTCGAGGANCATGAAAAAGGAAGTNTGGAANTNGGGAAAAGTGCAGATTTTGTTGTTTTAAATCAAAACATAATGGAAGTTGAAGCAGACTTAATTCCGAATACAGAAGTAATACAAACCTATATTGACGGTGAANTTGTTTACTCNAAGTAGTTAATAAATCCAAACAAAAAATTTCTTCCTGGCATGGGNACCAAATTNGTTTCTGAGTATGCCTGNTCAAATATATTGTTTAAAGAAAAAAATAAATAACCTTTGCTTCCTAGACTATACTTAATATTTGTATCAACAACTGAGTGGTTTGACTTATCTGACCTTTCCCCATACTTAAGCATCAAATTTTGTGATAATCTTTTAGAATAATTCAAAAATATTCTTGATGTTAATTGGTGTTTGANTGAATTGATTGAGTANCGAGAAAAATTGATATCATTAACATAAGAATCATCAAAAAGATATGTGTAACCAATTCTTAATANTTTTNCATAGNTTAANTCAACATCNAAACCTTTTGTATNCAGATTCCTAATGTTCGTAGCTCTCCACTTTTCGGTTTCATTTTCTTTAACATAGTCAATTATATTTGTCGACTTTCTTTGAAAAAAGGAAGATGATAGTTGAATATTTTTGTTTTCAAATTTAAAACCCAGTTCATTACTTACAGCATGTTCAGGATCTAAATCAGGATTTCCAATGGTGTTTCGGTCTGTATAATAAAGATCCGTGTAGGTTGGAATTCTATAAGTTTTGCCAAAATTTGCATACAATTTGGATTTCTCTGAAAGGTGAAAACCTAAATCTATACCAGGAAAGAAATGAAAAGACAAATCCGAAAAATATGAAACAGAAAATCCTGGAGAAACAATAACCTTATCATTGAGCAAATTAAATGTATGGTCAAAATAAACTGTTGATGTGAATCTTTTGTGCGAGCCTAAATTGTTGCTCGAAATATAGGACTGTGAATTATCAATACCGAAATTCGAAAAATTGCCTGAGTCGTAAAACTTAATGAAGTTTAAATCAACATAAATTTTATTCGAGATATGTAAGTTTCTATATATTTCTGGATTATCTCTAATGTAAATATATTCGTCTTGATTTCTTCTCCAATACAGTTTAGGTTTTACAACCAGTTTTTCTTTTTTAAATTTTGTAGATACTCCAAAAAAACTTGATTGTGTTTCCTCATACTGATCAATAGCTTCTGGGCTAGCATAAAAACCATTTGCGCCAAACTTTTTCTCTGTAAATCCTGAAATAATATCAATGGATCCATTTTTAGATTTTATATTATTTTTCATAAAAATAAAATCGTTTTTAAAGTCTGTGTTGTATCTGTAACCACTAGATTTTGACTTATGAAATGATATCAATGAGTTGAATTTATCTTCAATGCTGGTTCTCATTTTTATGGAATAGTTAAGTTGCTCGTATGAGCCGTACGAGATGTCGTTAGCATAAATCTCAACAACTTTATTATTAGACTTCTTTAGGGTTTTCGTTATAATATTAATTGCACCACTAAATGCATTTTGTCCAAAAATTCTGGCGGCAGGTCCTTTAATGATTTCTATTCTTTCAATTAACTGAATCGGTAAGAGTAAATTCAATGTGTGATGACCTGTTTGAATATCATCCATTTTCATTCCATCAATTAGAAGTAATGTTTGATCAAAACCACCACCCCTGATGTATAAGTCAGCTTGTGTACCAGAAACTCCTCTTCTTCGAACATCAATTCCTGTGAGAAGTTGTAATAGCTCAGTAACGTCTCTTGCTCCGATCTCCTCTATGGTTTTTGAATCAATTATTTGAATTGACCTAAAATTTTTACTAAAAGGAATATTGATTTTGGAACCGGAAACAACAACCTCGTCAAGTTGCTGAGTAGTTTGAGAACTAATCGTTAGCGAAATAAAGATTAGTATTAGAATTAGTTTTTCTTTCAAAAAATAAAAAATTAATCAACCAAAATAATTAACTTATTTTTTTTCATTTCTACTATTCCAGATTTAATCTCGAGCGATGCCTTTCCATTTGAAAAATCTAAAAAGTCAATTTCTGAATTATTATCTACTCCATCAATCAAAATTTCTCCTTTCTTTAGTGTAGATACGATTGGTGCATGATTATTTAAAACCTGGAAATGGCCTTCAGAGCCTGGTAAATGGACCGACTTGGCCTCACCACTGAAAATGGTTTTTTCTGGACTTACAATTTCTAATTGCATATTATTATTTGGATTCTGCAATCATTTTTTCACCAGCCTCAATCGCCTCCTCAATTGTTCCTTTCAGGTTAAATGCAGCCTCAGGAATGTGATCCAATTCTCCATCCATGATCATATTAAATCCCTTAATTGTATCTTTTATATCAACAAGAACACCAGGAATTCCAGTAAATTGTTCTGCAACATGGAATGGTTGTGATAAAAATCTTTGAACTCTTCTAGCTCGTGAGACAGTCAATTTATCTTCCTCCGATAATTCTTCCATACCAAGGATTGCAATTATATCTTGCAACTCTTTGTATTTCTGAAGCATTTCCTTAACTCGTTGAGCACAGTTATAATGATCATCACCCAAAATTTCAGGTGTTAATATCCTAGAGGTTGAATCAAGTGGATCGACAGCTGGATAAATACCTAATTCAGCAATTTTTCTAGATAATACGGTAGTTGCATCTAGGTGAGAAAATGTTGTAGCTGGAGCAGGATCGGTCAAATCATCAGCAGGAACATAAACAGCTTGAACTGATGTAATTGACCCTTTTTTGGTTGATGTAATTCTTTCTTGCATAGCACCCATCTCTGTGGCTAAAGTAGGCTGATAACCAACAGCAGAGGGCATACGACCAAGCAAAGCGGAAACCTCAGATCCAGCTTGTGTAAATCTAAAAATATTATCAACAAAAAACAGAACATCTTTACCTTGACCGTCATCACTACCATCTCTAAAATATTCTGCTACAGTTAGTCCAGAAAGTGCAACTCTTGCTCTTGCACCTGGCGGTTCATTCATTTGACCAAAAACAAAAGTAGCTTTTGATTTTTCCAAAGCTTTTTTATCAACTTTACTCAGGTCCCATCCACCATTTTCCATAGACTCCATAAATTCTTTTCCGTAATTAATAATTCCTGACTCAAGCATTTCTCTGAGTAAATCATTTCCCTCACGTGTTCTTTCACCAACTCCAGCAAAAACAGATAACCCACCATGACCCTTCGCAATATTATTAATTAACTCTTGAATTAAAACGGTTTTACCAACTCCAGCACCACCAAATAGACCAATTTTTCCACCTTTTGCATAAGGCTCAATCAAATCAATGACTTTTATTCCTGTAAACAAAACTTCAGTTGACGTAGAAAGTTGATCAAAAGCAGGAGCTTCTCTATGAATTGGCAAACCTGATTCTCCTTTTTTAGGTAAATTTTTCATTCCATCAATCGAATCTCCCATAACGTTGAAAAGTCTACCATATATTTCTTTTCCAGTTGGCATTTGAATTGGACTTCCAGTTGATACAACATCTTGACCTCTTTGCAGTCCATCTGTTGAATCCATGGAAATAGTTCTAACCATGTCTTCTCCAACATGTGATTGAACTTCAAGTACTAATGTAGAACCGTCATCTTTACTGACTTCTAAGGAATCATAAATATTAGGGAGTTCAATGTTCGATGTGTCGAAAGAAACATCTACAACTGGGCCAATTATCTGAGAAACTTTTCCAACTTTTTGTGACATAATAGATTTAATTTAAAGTCAATACAAATATAGTTGAAACTTGTATTTTAATAGATTAAAAAATAAAAAAAAGGCGCTTAAAAAAGCGCCTTTATTAACATCATTTGTTGATATGTTACGGATTGAGAGTAAACTTAACGTAGTATTGACTACCAATCAGACCTGTGTAAGGTATACTCATATAATCATCACCCGTTAAATTGACTGCACCAATCTTAACTTTACCTTGCAATTCAGGAACATCAAAGCTCATAGAAGCATTAAATATCCAGTTGGCAGGAATAATTCCATCAGCAAAAGTTGACTCATACAAAAATGCATTATGATAGCTAGCAGAAAGATTAAATCCAAAGTTTTTACCTATTTCAGTAGATCCTAATGATAATCTTCCNCTGACTTTCGGTGTGTTAAAGGATGTTTCATAATTTGGATCAATATTACTTCTGTCCATCTCATTGTATGCGAATTTTGCACCAAAATCGAATTTATCAAATATTTTAGCATCAAGACCAATATCAAGTCCCATNGTCGATACCACNTCATCNGTNTTATTATCAACTGCGTAAACTTCAAAATCTCCTGCAAGCATTGCAGCAAGTGCTGATCCATTAGCTACACTTCCATAAAAAGGAACAACAACATTTTTAGATGCAATAAAATTTTGATACTTTGCCCAATATGCATTAACATCAAGGGAGAGTTTTTTTCCATTATATCTGTAACCAACCTCTCTTGACTGAACGTACTCTGGCTCAACATTATCTAATTCAGCAACTTCAATAGAACCAGCTAGAAACTGCTCCGCACGATATGAATTATTCATGACCATNTCACCTGTTACTGTATACGTTCCACTTAATGTACTGTGCTCATATCTGAATCTTTCAACACTGTCAGGTGATGATCCAAATAAAATTGCTGGACCACCATCTAAACCAATATACATGTCTTGCATTGTTGGTGTTCTCATTGCAGTTTGATAAGAAACTCTTAGGTTATGTCTTGGAGCTAAATTAATCAATGCACCAACTCTTGGTGTAAAGCTACCATCATAGTTCTGAGCCTTATCATATCTCAGTGCACCATTTAAACTTACAGCACCATCAAAAATATCTCTTTGAACACTCGCAAAAAGTCCTGTTTCGCTAGTAGTTATTGGTCCATCATAATCTGTAAAGAGTGTTCCATTTGATCGTAGAACATATTCTCTGTGTGATCCACCAATTACCATATCAAAACCAGTAACTAAATCACTTAAATCATAAGTGGCTTCGTAACTATTTGAGATAGTATTGTCAAGAACAACCGCTCCGCCATCTGCAATTGGAGTATTAGCAATTCTGTCATAAGCTTCATTAAATGCAGCAGTTCCAGGAACCAACATATTTGCATTGGCAGCTTGTCTCGCCGCTCCATGAGCTAAATAATTCATTTTTGGAGTGACGTATCTGTCGAACATACTGGTATCTCCACCCAAAAGTATTCCAGAAAGCATTGCGTTGATTGCAGTTACTGGATTTGGGTGGATTTGACCTGCTAAATTTTGAAAGTATGTTCCAAAATAGGCTTGAGCAAATGCACCGGGACCTCCAGGTTGAGCAGCGAATAAATAACCACCCATTGCATCAAATTGGAATGTATTTCCTGAACTTTCAATTGTTTTATATACTCTAGCAGTAAAGTTTTTTGTTCTATACTCAAGTTTGTGCTGTTGGATTCCGAAATTTAACATCTTGTATCTTGCCGCTCCTTGCAAGATTGTGTTTCCACGGCCAACATTTGACATAAAAATTAATTCAGAATTACCATTAAATCTGTAGTGACCAGCAATATTAAATTTAAAATTGGATGCATCGCCTGTTGGGTCAACTGCAGCTTCAGAATATCCACTAGTGTGAATCACTTGACTTCCAAAGTAATTTGGAGCAAATAAAGTAAATATGTTTCCAATGAAAGCAACATTTCCTGGGCTCAAACCTGCTTGTGCAGCTAAACCAGGTAGGACACTTCCAAGAAAGACATCAGTCATTGGTACATTTCCAAAACTTTGTTCACCATATACGTTTATACCATCATAATCTGGAAATAATGATTGATCAGCAATTTCCAATGTTCCAGGAATAAAAGCATTCTCAACTGTGTTCCAGTCATTGTAATTCGCAGCCTGCCAATCTTTACCTTTCACATAACCGAGTGTTGCTTTGACAGCAAATTTATCAGAAAATGCGTGAGCAAATCTCATCCCAAAATCATAATAATGGTTGTCACCAGCTACATCCTGAGATGTAACTCCTTGAGTAAGGTAAGCACTAAATCCTTGAAAATCAAAAGGATTTTTTGTATTAATTGTTAAAATTCCTTTGTAAGCATTGGGACCATATAATGCTGAAGACGCACCAGGTAAGAACTCTATATTGAATAGATCTAATTCATTTACACCTGCAAGATTTCCAGCTGAAAAGTTAAGACCAGGAGCCTCATTATTCATCCCATCAACTAACTGAACAAAACCTTCGTTCCATGCAGATGAAAAACCTCTGGCGTTAATGGTTTGATTGATTATACCCGTACTGATTACTTGAATGCCTTTCAATGCCTCTAAGCTTTGATAAAAATCAGCGCCAGTAGATGCTGCAATATCGGTATAATCAAATCTTTCTATTGTTACGGGAGATTCGAATAAACTCTGTGCAGATCTAGATGCAGATAATACAACTTCGTCAAGTAAATTTTCTGAATCACTCAAAGTTACTGAAACAGAAGCACCTGAATCAGTTACTGTTATTGATGTAGTTTCAAAACCAATACTGGAAATAGTTAAACTGAAGGGAGGGCTTGCATCAACATCAATCGAGAATTCTCCATTAAAATCAGCAACTGCACCAGTTGTTGAATCAAAAACAACGTTTGCACCAGGGATAGGAGTGTTATTGCTATCAACAACCACACCTGTTACATTAGTTTGTGCGAGGATGAATGTACTTAATAATACAAACATCATTGACAAAATATTTCTCATATTTTTAAATTTAATATTAGTCGTTTATATTCTGTAAATATAAAAGATTTCTGCAAAAGTAATATTTTTAAGCATCTATAACAGAGAAATCATTAAAAAAATAACGCCTAATCTTAGAATATGTAAAAGACAAAACCCATTCTAAATTGCTTGAGATTTTCAATATCTGAATAATCATTTTTATTAAAAAAGGAATTTAGTGATTGGTACAAACTCATATTCCAGGTGTTAAATCCAACGTTGAGGGTTACTCCCAATTGATTTTTTTCAATTGGTAAAACATCAATTTTATTAATAGTTGTATCATCCTCAAAAATATATTTAGATTTTATAACTCTTGAGAACCTTAAGCCGGGGTATATTCTCCAAAATTTATAATTAGTTAATGATGAATTTCTCCACCTAAACTCAAGAGGAATTTGAAATTCGGTATAATTATATCTGTTAGTATTTATTGAACTTAAATTTGGTACAAAATTGAGTTCTGACTCACTTAATTTCAGGTTATTATTTAGAGAGTTGTGTGCCAAACCTATACCTAAACCAATNGCAAGCTTTCCATTTTCACTGATTGGAATATCTTTAATAAATCCATAGTTTACAGAAAAGGAAAATTTATTCTCCTTAAGCTGATCAACTTTTCCACCAAGTGAATTGTATGATAAACCCATGTAAAACTGATCCTCAAAATACNTTTGTTTTTCTTGTGATAACAGACCAATGGAAAATAATAGTGGAATAAAAAAAATAAAGAATCTTATACCCATAANTAAGTTTTAATAAAGATAAAAAAAGTATGGAGTGAATTCTTATTGGTTTTGTGAGTAATCACCAATTCTAGTAGTATAGTTAATTTTAAGAGCATTGACTTTTCTTAGCTCTTGTTTGATATCACTAATCAAACCCATTTTTGTTTCACCATCGACTTTTAATGCGGTGGTCAATACATTTTGAAGCTCTTCTCTTTTGGCAGCTCTTTCAGCCAACACATAGGCTCCTACATCAGCAACCGTTGCAAACTTGTCATTGAGTTGAATTCTGGGCTGATCACCATATTTGTCCTGGTATCTAGAGCTGGGCTTACCTGCGTAAATGTATATAACACGATCTTTTTTATCTAATTTTTGTACTTGATCCGCGGCAGGTAATGTATTTTGTATAAGCAGGGTGTTGTCTCTTAAAACAGTAGCAACCATAAAAAAGAAAAGAAGCATGAAAACAATGTCAGGCAAAGATGCTGTTGAAATCTTTGGTAACTCACCACTTCCCTTTTTCTTAAATTTAGACATACTTAACTTGTTTTGTTTGGTTCTGCTTCTGACAATTTCATTGGAAACATCAATTTTATAACAGATATTTTTTCTTTTAACTTTTCCTTGACAGATTTATCAGTCCTAGGGTCTGAATATTTTTTGTCAGCTTCAACATAACTCATATTTTCTTCAGGATATAACCTGGTAAACTCCCTATCTCTTAATTGGTTGTATGCAGCGACTAATTCATTTTGAACAGAGATATAAACCTTGTAGTCCGTTTCTCTATCATTTTTGAGAGATATGATGGCTTTATCAGGGTTATCGGAGGATGCTCTATCTCTTTCTCCCTGACAATAAGCGCAGGCTTCCTCAGCTACTCCACCACCGTTATCCAAAAAAGCTACTGCTTCTTTTCTAAGATCACGAAGATCCATCAATTCTTCCTCAACAAGTATCTGATTATTTTTATTAACCACCACCGTAAAAATATTTCTCTCTTTAATTATTGGTGGGTCAATTATTTCTTCCATCGGTGGAAGTTTTCTGTTGATACCAGAATCAGTTTCAATAGTGGTCGTAACAAGAAAAAAAATCAAAAGCAAAAACGCAATGTCCGCCATTGAACCAGCATTAACTTCAGGTGCCGATCTTCTTGCCATATTCTATTTTTTGAATAATTTACTTACAGAATTATACACCATTAAACCACCAGCAATTAAAACTAAGAAATAAAAAGTTTTGATTCCTGTCTCAACAAGCTTAGATCCTGTAGCTGATAGTACTTTACCATCACCCATTGGTGTTTCAACTCCAGATGAAAAAATAAAAGCAATTAAAATAACAGCTAGAAAAGAACCAATAGATATTCCAAACTTTTTAATTTTAGATTTATCAGACGAAATATTCTTAAGAGAAAAAACAAGGGTTGAGAGAGTGACTAGGGAAAGGACAATTATTGCTAGCCATATCATATAAGATACAAAACCATAACTTCCTTGCATTGCATTAGCTTCAATTGAGTCATCACCTTGGAATATCAATATAAATAGAAATAACAAACCCAATAAACCGAGTGTCCAAGAAACTATATTAGTTATTTTTTGAATATTCATCTGAAATTATTTCTTGTGAGATACTAAAATATCGATCAATGTAATTGAGGCATCCTCCATATCATTAACTATACTATCAATTTTAGCCACAATGTAATTATAAAATATTTGCAAAATGATGGCAACAATTAGCCCGAATACAGTTGTAAGAAGTGCAACCTTAATACCACCTGCAACTAAAGAAGGTTGCATATCCCCTGCAGCTTGAATCTTATCAAAAGCTTGGATCATACCAATTACCGTACCCATGAAACCAAGCATAGGTGCTAAAGCAATAAATAATGATATCCAGGATACATTTTTTTCTAGTTGTCCCATTTGAACACCTCCGTAAGCGACCACAGCTTTTTCAGCACTTTCAACACCTTCTCCAGCTCTGTCAAGACCCTGATAAAAAATTGAGGCAACAGGCCCAGGGGTGTTTCTACAAATTTCTTTAGCAGAATCTACACCACCAGATTTTAGTGCTGATTCAATATCTTCAACTAATTTTTCAGTATTGGTTGTTGCAAAATTTAAATAAATTATCCTTTCGATTGCTATTGCAAGACCTAATATCAAACATGCTAAAACAATACCCATAAATCCAGGTCCACCCTCAATAAATCTATTTTTTAATTCTTGAGTGAATCCAACTGAGGGAGCTTCAGCAACTGTCATCTGGGGTTCTTCTTGATCTTCCACAGCGGGAGCTTCAACAACCTCAACTTCTTGCTCTTGTTCTTGATTTAAATTAGCAAGCATTTGTTGTGGTAAAAAGTAGAATAATCCAAATGCAAAAGCTATAGTTAGTAATTTTTTCATATTTATTTTATTATAGTTTTTTGGAAGGCTAAATATATATAAAAAACTTATAAACACAAATCAAAATCGATTAAGTGTTAGGCTTTTAAGTTGCAGAGAGGAAGGGATTCGAACCCTCGATACGCTATTAACGTATACACGCTTTCCAAGCGTGCGCCTTAAGCCACTCGGCCACCTCTCT
>FUFK010065057.1_pt1 | contig 23291 bp, 24 predicted proteins | sample 1021851 | NCBI WGS metagenome assembly FUFK01 (sample SAMEA51879418, study PRJEB19060) | metagenome | reverse complement strand
AATTGGTAACAAAAAGACAGATTAATATTGCTCACAAAGTCTTGGGCCACTTATCTGTAGTTCTTTTAACATTTGCTGTAATAGCAAATCATGAATTTTCAGAGAGTTTAGACGTTAGGTTAAAACCAGGTGAGGAAGTTAAATTTTCTAATACTGTCGTCAGATTAGATTCCGTTGATGTTGAAGGAGAAATGAACTTTGATACTGTTGTTGCTAACTTTTCTATCCAATCTGGGGAAACACAAAGTAATTTAAAATCTGAGAAAAGAGTCTACAAAGTTGGTGGCGTTATAACTTCAGAAACTGGTATTGTTTCAACCATTCAAAAAGATTATCACATCGTGCTAGGCGATAGGTTTCAAGATGGTTCATGGTCAGTCAGATATTCAATAAATTATGGAATAATGTTGATATGGATCTCATCAATTTTATTACTCTTATCCATACTTTATGGGACAATTAGAAGGCATGGTTACTAGATATTTCTTAGTTTTAATTTTAGCTCTTTTGGTAACGATGCTATCAATTTTCAGCCTGTCTCTCGTTCAAACTGATGAATTGCAAACAATCAAAACCCAAGAGGGAAAAAAATTAATTATTTCTGAAAAAATTAATGATTTAGATGGAAATCCAATACCGCTTGAGTCACTAACAGAAGGCAAAGTTCTTTTAAACGTATGGGCGAGCTGGTGCATCACCTGTTTAGTTGAACACCCTTTTTTAAAATCAATAACAGAGTCTAAAGATGTCAAACTGATAGGCATCAACTATAAAGATCAAAATTTTAATGCAATGAAATATCTGGATAAAAACGGCGACCCTTATGAGTTTTCAATTTTTGATTTATCTGGGGATATTTCTTTAAAGCTTGGCGTAACAGGAGCTCCAGAAACTTTTTTAGTGATAGACGGTGAGATTGTGAGTCACAGAATTGGAGAAGTTAATTTGGAGGTTTGGAATGAAAAATTTGCTCCATATTTTTAAAATTCTTTTTATTTTTGCATTACCTATTACTGCAGAGAATTTATATGAAAATTTAAATGCCGATCAATTAAAGCGACTTGACTATCTATCTGAAAATATCAGATGCCCTAAATGCTCATATGGAAATATCAATAGTTCCAACGCACCAATATCTAAAGATTTAAAACAAGAAATAGCCAATCTAATTGAAGAAGGTTTCACAAATGATGAAATTTTCAATTTGATGGAGGAGCGCTATGGAAATTATGTCATTCTGAAGACAGATATTAATGAAAATACAACTTTATTTCTTATTCCTTTAATGGTTTTATTTATATCCATCTTGTTAGTTACCACATATACTATTAAAAGATCAAAATGAGACTAAAAAGCTTAAAATTAGCAGGGTTTAAAAGTTTTGTAGACCCAATCGAAATTGATTTTCCAGGAATCATGTGTGGTATCGTTGGCCCCAATGGATGCGGTAAATCAAATATTATCGATGCCATAAAATGGGTAAAAGGAGAATTATCAGCAAAAAGCCTAAGAAGTGAAAGCTTGCAAGATGTAATATTTAATGGATCTGATTCAAGAAAACCTGTAAGCCATTGTTCTGTTGAATTATCTTTCGATAACTCAGAGAATTTTCTTGGTGGTGAATACCTTAAATTTGATGAGGTAAGTGTCAAGAGGGAAATGGGGCGTGACGGCCAATCAACGTATTTTATCAATAATGCTGTTGCCAGAAGACGAGATGTTCAGGACTTGTTTCTTGGAACTGGTTTAGGGGGAAATAGTTATGCAATTATTGAACAAGGAATTATTTCTAGTCTAGTTGGAGCTAAACCTGACGAATTAAGGAGTTATGTTGAGGAGGCTGCAGGCATTTCAAAATATAAGGAAAGAAAAAGAGAAACTGAATCAAGAATACGAAGAACTTCAGAAAACATTTCAAGACTAAAAGATTTAGAAGATGAAGTTAAAAGATCAATCAGAAGATTAAAAGCAGAAGCTAACTTGACTTCAAGATATAAGAAACTCAGAACTAAAGAACAAGAATTTCAAAAATATTTAGTAAATGATGACCTTAAAGTTCTTCTAAATTCTATGAATGAATCGCAAAAAGAAAATGATTCCATTGATAAAGATTTAGAAAAAATTGATGGAGATAGATTAAATTTTGTGGCTAAAAGAGATGTTGCAAAAACAAAGTTAATGGAGGGTTTAAAAGAACTTGAGGAAGAGCAGAGGAATTTCTTTGAAGCAGGAGCAAAGATATCTCTTATTGAAGAAAAGGAAAGAACAGTTAATGCCAGAATTAACGAACTAATTACCGAAGAGAAAAAAAATGTTGAAAACCTTGAAGACCTATCTAAAGAAATGCAAGGCAACGATAAAGATGCAAAAGAACTTGATTCTAAAACAATTGAAAATATCAAAGCAGAGGCCCAAAAATTTCTGACAAAAATTGAAGCTAACTTAAATTCTAACGATGAGAAAATATTGATAGATGGCTTTGAAAGCTTTTGGAAAAAGGGTTTTAAAATGGGTCAAGGTCAAAGTGGTGATGCTACCGAAAAAATTGATTCTCTGAAATTACAATTTGTTGAAAGAAATAAACACATAGTTAGCGAGATAGAAAATCTTAAAAAAGATTTAAATAAAGAAAAATCTGAATTAACTACCTTTATTGAGTTAAGAAAGAATCAAGAGCTTAAGGTCATGGAGTTAAAAGCAAATCAAGATAAAGCAAATGAAGAATTAAGAGAATTTGAATCAGAAATTACAAAATTAGAAACGGAAAAAGATCGAATAGTTCATCAAAGAAACGAGAAGGAGCTTAACAAAAGAAGCATTGAAATAGAGGTAAAAGAAAAGCAAGAGAAACTTGAAAGCTTCGCAGAAATAAAAGACATAGAAGGTGTGAGGGAAGAAATTACACTTGATTTAGAAAAGCTTCAGAAACGAATAATGAACTTAGGCCCTATAAATTTTGCAGCTCCGGAAACTCTTGAAGCTGAAGTTCAAAGAAAAGAAGTGTTGAGTGGTCAAATTGAAGAATTGGAAATTTCATTGAACAAGTTAGATGAAGCAATTAAGAAGATAGATCGTGAGTCTAATAAATCATTCCATGACTGCTTAAATTCTGTAAATAAACATCTTGAAGATATGTTTCCAAAACTCTTTGGTGGTGGTTTTTGCAAGTTAGATCTTCTGGATAAAACTGAAGATTCAGGTTTGTTGCTTATGGCTCGATTGCCTGGTAAAAAGAACACAAAACTTTCTCAACTTTCAGGTGGAGAAAAAGCTCTTACTGCTCTGGCCCTCGTATTTTCATTATTCTCAATCAACCCAGCGCCATTTTGCTTACTTGATGAGGTAGATGCGCCATTAGACGACGAAAATACCGCCAGATTTATTAATTTAGTTAATGAAATGTCTGAAAAAGTACAATTCATTTTTGTTACGCATAATAAAATTTCAATGGAAAAAAGCACTCATTTACTTGGAGTAACAATGCGAGATCTTGGGGTATCAAAAGTTGTGTCAGTGGATGTAGAGCAAGCAATGGAGCTGGCACAATCTTGAACCCTCTTTACCAATACATCATTTACGTCATTGTAGCTTTAATAATTATAGGCATTATTTCTTTTAAGCTTTATAAAATTTATCTAGAACGGGGGGAAATAAAGCTCTCAAGAGAATTAGGGGAAAATTTTAAATTTTTTAAACAAGAATCAAATAAAATCGATGCAGAGGAAGAAGTCAATGAAGTTAGAACTCCCAAACAAGCTGAGTTGAATCTGATTGATGAAAATGAAGGAAAGTTCATTGTTTTACATCTTGCAGCTAAAACTGATAATAAGCCGGAGCTTGATCTTATTAAACAAAAACTAGCAGTGAATGATCTAATATTCAAAGATGGTTATTTTGAGTCNGTGGATAGCTCAAATAATAGAGGTTTTAAAATACTAAATCGTGAGCAGCCAGGTGTGTTTGAAGAGAATGAGCTTATATCTTTGATGGCTATTGTTCTTCACCTTAAAGGACAACGTAATGTAATAAAAACATTCGATCAGATGCTTTCAATAGGAAGAAAATTATCGGAATCATTCGATATGAAATTACTTGATGACAACTTTAACTCCCTATCTGAACAAACAATCAGTAATTATAGAGATACAGCTAGCAAGGTTGATTTAAAAACAGGTTCTTATGTCAGCTAAAGATGAAATCAACAAACTTAAAAAAGAAATAGAGCGACATAATTTCTTATATCACTCAAAAAATAATCCTGAAATCAGTGATGCTGAGTATGATGCTCTTTACCAGAGGTTAAAATCCTTAGAATCTAATCTAAGCTCCAGTGAGGACTCACCTACAAAAACAGTTGGATCAAAGCCTTCAAAAGGTTTTGTAAAACACACCCATCTAAAACCAATGCTTTCATTATCAAATGTCTTTAATGAGGAAGAATTTAATAAATTTGAGGAGAGAATCCTCAAAAGAGCAAATATCGATAAAGTTATTTATGCCGTTGAACCAAAGTTTGATGGTATTGGTATTTCCCTCACTTACGAAGATGGTGTATTAACTAAAGCAGTAACAAGGGGAGATGGTGAAGTCGGAGAGGTAGTCACTGAAAATATCAAAACAATTTCAAAAATCCCTCAGAAGCTCACCTTTAATGTTCCAAAAGTAATCGAACTTAGAGGTGAAATATTTTTTAATTTAGATGATTTTGATTTGATTAATAAGAATATTGAAAAGGAAGGTGGAAAGACATTCATTAATCCTAGAAATGCCGCAGCCGGCACATTAAGAAATTTAGATGTTGGTATTGTAAAACAACGGCCATTGAACATTTTTCTCTACGCCTTAGGAGGGACTTCAAACGACTTTAGCATCGATAGCCATCAAGATTTCATAGCTTTTTTGGAAAAAAATAAACTTCCAACCAATGATTTAATATCATTTGGTGATGCAGTTAAAGCAGCCAGTTCGGTAAAGAAAATTTTAGATTCTAGGGAAACTCTAAATTATGAGATCGATGGTGCTGTCGTGAAAGTTAACGATATTAATCTTCAAGAAAAATTAGGTTTCGTCTCAAAAGCACCAAGATGGGCAGTCGCATGGAAATTTCCTGCTTCTGAAAAATTTTCTAAAGTAAATGACATTTTATTCTCTGTTGGTAGAACTGGTATTGTTACACCTTATGCAACAATAGAACCAGTTCTCATATCAGGCGCTAATATTTCAAATGTTACATTACATAACCTGGATGAACTTAAAAGGCTAGATATTAAAGTTAATGATACAGTTCTTGTTAAAAGAGCAGGGGACGTAATACCTCAAATTACAAAAGTTAATCAAGAGATAAGGGATGGTTCTGAAAGACCAGTAACTGTGCCAGAGTTCTGTCCTTCATGCGGGAGTGAACTTAGGGAAGATGGTCCATTTCTTCGATGTCATGCCGGCATGAATTGTCCTGCACAGTTGTTCGGTTATTTTGAACATTTCGTTTCGAGAAAGGCAATGAATATTGATGGATTGGGCTACAAAATAAATACACATTTAATAAATCTTGGCTACGTAAAAAAAGTGGCAGACTTATTTAAGCTTGAGCGATATGAAACAGAATTAAAAAGTCTTGAGGGTTTTGGAGAAAAATCAATTGATAATCTCTTTGCCAGCATTAATAATGCAAGAAAACCAAAATTAGAAACTTTCATAAATGCTCTTGGAATACCTGAAGTAGGGGAAACTACTGCATCATCACTTGCCAGACACTTCAAAGAATTTCAAAGCCTGAGAAGCGCATCACTCGATGATCTTTTGCAACTTGATAGCATCGGAGAAGTTGTAGCAAAAAATATTATTGAATTTTTTAAAAATGATCCTGTTGGAATAGATGATCTTTTAGACCAGATTGAAATCGAAAATTATATTGCTTCAGCTGACAGTCATCTTGATGGTGTAAGAATTGCAATCACAGGATCTTTTACAGAATTTAGTCGTGATGAATTAAAAGATATTATTAAATCTAAGGGTGGTATTCCATCAAGCAGTGTAAGTGCTAATACAAACTATCTACTTTATGGAGAAAAAGCTGGTTCTAAGTTTAAGAAAGCTACGGAACTTGGCGTAGAATTAGTAGACGAGACAAAAATTAAAGACTTTTTAAAAATATGAAAAAATTAATATTATTTTTAACTTTTTTAGCTGTTACTTCCTGCGCAAACAGTATACCTTCCAACCAAGATGACATCTGTGATATCTTGAATGAAAATCCCAGATGGCAGAATTCTCTTTTAAAAGCAAAGCAAAAGTGGAATTCAGATCCAAGTACTGTGATGGCAATAATAAGACAAGAGTCGTCCTTTGATTCAAATGCTGCACCAGATAGAGAGAAAATCTTAGGTTTCATTCCATGGAAAAGACCAACTTCAGCAAAAGGCTATTCACAGGCTATCGAAGGCACATGGGAGGAATATCAGAAAGAAACAGGCAACAATAGAGCGAAAAGATCAAATTTTGATAACTCGGTTGATTTTATTGGTTGGTACTTATCAAAAGCCTCTTCAGTTCGGATTAGAAGTTATGAAGTAGATAAATTGTATCTAGCCTATCATGAGGGCTATGGTGGCTACAAGAGGGGCAGCTACAAAGATAAAGATTGGCTTAAAGATGTTGCTAGAAAAGTTAAATACAATGCAGTGAGATACGAAAGACAACTAAAAAATTGCCCTCTCAAAGAGAAAAAAGGTTTTTTGGGTATTTTTTAAATTCTTTTTATTAGGAAATCGTTTCCTTGAGCAGTTTTTTCAAGGTTAGGATTAATAATTGAAAAGACACTGTAAGGTTTAAGTTTTAAAGAATTTGCTGCTTCGACTAAATCTTCTTTTGTAACACTGAAAATATTTTTCCTATACTCTTCACGCATCTTTTGTGTTTTATCTTCACTCATTAATCTGTAATCTTTAAATGCTTCACCAGCCGGAGAAGCAGGTTTATCGATATCAGATAAAACTGATAACTTACTCTCTAAAATCATATTTTCATCGAAGCTCCCCAACGCTGCCCAACTAATTGCACTTTGGAAATCTTCTATTGTTTCGATAAACCTTGGATCTCGGTACGAATAGAATTTAAATGTGCCTGAGAATGGATCGTACGAAGCACCACCGCCATAGGCACCACCTTGTTCTCTAACTCTTTTGTGAAGAAATTCGTTTCTCATCAAACTTGAGAGAAGAATGAATTTTGGAGATTCTTTCACATCATAAATTGGTGCATCAAGTGACATTGCTGAAAAATTCACTTGTGTATTGATTGGGAAAGCTATTTTGTTGAATGTTTTAGTAAAGTTTACATTTACTTTAGAATTACCATCTTTCTCAAAGTCAATTTCTCTAATTGCATTAATTTGGTCTTTGGTTAATTTTTCATTTGAAACGAAAAGCAATTCACTTTTCATCGATTCCAATTTTTTGTACATTGTCTCAACTTTTTCAATCTCTTTTTTCATTAAATCGTCTTGGTTTGTAACAAAGGGAGCAAATTTTGAGATTGCACTCAGTCCGCCCATAGATTCTTGGAGGTAAGAGAGCTGATTGTGTGATGAGCTAGCTCCTAACATTGCAAATCTATGGCCATTTTCAACAATGGATTGTTGGAAACCCATAAAATTTTGGAACATTAATTCTTTAATCCTCTCATGAAGATCAAAATTAGTTTTATTGAAAATTTCAAAGATAAGATTTGTGGTGTCAATTGTATTTTCAGGTAAAAATTTCGCTGATAAGGTCATCTTGCCCTTAAGTTCTTCATTTTTGTCATAGAAAAAATGTATTATGAGGCTGATATTCCACCTGATATTTTAGAAATTTCTTTTTGCAACTGAATATGATCTTTATTTCCTGCAGCTACTTTACCGAGCAGTGCTGAAAGAATCATTAAACTATCAAGTTCATCTTGAGATTCAACTACCAATTCTTTGGAGACAAGATTGTAGGTTAAACCATTCGTTGGTTGCTGATAAAAGATGGGAGAATAACCAAAAGTTGTTAATTTCTTTGTCTTTGGGAAATCAACATTTTTAGGAACATCATTTAGTTCTAGTTTGGGTAAAACGTCTTTGTCTGGAATCGCATTTTGCCTGTCAGCCAAACTCTTGGATTGCTTGACTAAGTCAAGTTTCTCCTTGCTGCTCATAGATGATTGTATGTTATTCAGAATTTTCTTTAACTCTGTTTCTTTTTTATTAATCAGATCTGTGTCTGGTGTCATTTCAAGGCTTACTTTGTGATTATTTGAGATAAAAAATTTATCAATCAGGTTGGTTAGAAAATCTTTTTCCTTTACCTTCTCTTTTAATTTTTTTAATGCTTCATCTACGTTAGAAAGTTCTAAAGGATTTGCTTTATAGAGCGAACCAGGCGCCATAGACAAAAGAATTTGTAAACCATAAGGCAAAGATGCTGCTGAAATTTCTCTTCTACTCAACTCTAATTGATATAAAGCAGACGATATTTGTTCATCAGAAAAACCTTTTTTAACAATATCTTTAAAAGTCTTATCAAGTAATTTTTCAAATTTTGGCTGACTGTTAGCCTCGCTTCCCTCAACACCACAAATGAAAACAAGATGTCTCATACTATCTTCTAGACCCAGAATTTGAGCTGGCGATTTGCTGATATCATTGGACTCCAACGCACCATAAAGAGGAGAAGATGAGTTATCCATTATTAAAAGTGATATTAGATGAGCTTCTAGTAGTTGATCAATGTCAAAACTTTCACCTAGAACCCAAGCAGCATAATTTTGATGTCCAGACTGTTCTTTTGAAACTGGATTAAAAGATTCCACAGCTTGTATAGGNTTTGGAAATGGTTTTTGCTGTTCAACTACCTCAATATCTTTTTCGTCAACTTTTTTAAACTTTTGAAATAGCTTTTTATCGATGAATGATTGAATCTCTTTCGCGTCAATATCTCCCCAAGTGAAATAAGTTGCATTTGATGGATGGTAGAATTTTTTATGGAAATCTTTTAGATACTTATGAGTCAAGTTAGTAATATCTTTCGGTTCTCCACCACTATTATGTCTGTATGTAAGATCTGGGAATAAATTTTTTGTTAAAGCTTGCCAAGTTGTGTTAGTAATATTGCTCATTGAGCCCTTCATCTCATTAAATACAACGCCTTTGTATTCTAAATCTGAGCTGCTTTTATCTAATTTTGAAAATTCAAGACGATGACCTTCCTGCATAAAATCTTCTTCCTCTAACAAGGGAAAATATGCTGCATCTAAATAGACATCTAGCAGGTTAAAAAAATCTTTTTTGCTTTGAGTTGCAAATGGATAAGCTGTCCAATCGCTTGCTGTGAAGGCATTCATGAAAGTACTCATCGATCTTCTGAGCATCATAAAAAAAGGGTCTCGAACTTTAAATTTCTCAGAGCCGCATAAGGTTGTATGTTCAAGAATGTGTGCTACACCTGTCGAATCCTCAGGGATTGTTCTAAACATGACCATGAAGACAAGCTCTTTGGAATTATTCTTCAAGTGAATGTGTTCAGAATTGTACTCGTCAAGCACATATCTTTCAGCTTCGAATCCTAAAGACGGATTATTTTTTTTATCTAAAAGTTTATAACTATTCATGGTTGAAATAATTCAATTGAACTAATATATATAAATTAGGTCAGAAATAAAGTATGTATAAAAAAATTTTAACACTTCTAACATTAATAGTGATGATTGGTTGTAGTTCCAACCCTGTAAGCGTAGAAAAAGTCAGTACTTTTACCTTGCAAGACTTTGATAGTTTTGTCGTAGTGATATCAGATAAGTCCGATGATGTTAAAGTTAGCCCATTTACTAATGCAGGATTCAAAAAAGAGTTCAGCGAACAATTGCAAAACCTTGGGCTCACAGAAAACTTAGATAACCCTGATTTCAAAGCAGTAATTTCATTGTCCGTCGATAAGAAAAATAAAAGAAGAACTGCTAGAAGAAGTCCTTACTATTATTACGACCCTTTCTATGACGATTATGGGTATCAAACTGATAGATCTATGTTGAGATTAACGATATATGATGCTGAAAACGGCGATCCTTTGTGGACTGGTTTAAGATCAACTCAATACGTTGATAAAGAATTAAAATTAGATCAAGAACAGATATCAAAATACGTGCAAAGTTTCTTATCAGAATTAGTGGGCTAGGGCACTAGCCATACACTCGAAAGCTTCCCTTTAGAATTCCAATTAAATTTACATCTCCTGTGGCCTTGCCGTTGTAGATAAAGAAACTCCAGAGTCTGATAGTTAAATTCAATGGTACAAAAATTTGCGTATCCATCTTCAAGCTTAATATCTTTCATATGAAAGTCGTAGATTTCAGGTTTTTCAGCTTTATGGCTTGAACCATCTTTTACCGAGTAGCATTTTTTTGAGATTGCTTGAGACTCATCCCAAGCTTTAAGGCTATTTTTATTATTGTGATGTATTTTAGATTTTCCAACCAATCTAATTTGAGTTTTTAAAGCAGGGTCGTACGCAATAATTGATGTTCTTGGATCATCAAGCATTTCTTTAACTTTATCAGAGCGAAAATCTGAGTGAAACCGCATCGTTCTCTGGGTGGCATTATGAGCGCGAAGTACCATTACCCGTGATGAAATATTTTGATGTGAGAAAGAACTAATAATTGGGGTATGAAACATAGATTCTCTATTTTTTACACCATCTTTAAGTAAGAAATTTGCTCTTTTAAGTATTTCACTTTTATTGTTGTAGTTCATATCAACAGTCTAATCTAAGTTTATTCACATGAGTAATTTTTGCTTTAGAATACTACTTATGAGTCAGCCTACAAGGATACCGCCAAGAAGAAAATCGAAAGGGGATGGACAGTTTATGTTTAGTGCCTTACTGATAGTTATTGTCATTGCCTGCCTATTGGGGATGTATTTTTATATCGAAGAGCAAAAAAATTCTAATAATGAGGCTCTAGCAGCTGTAGGCGAAAAAATTGAAATCATAGAAGGCAAGCTCTCTATCACCAATGAAGATTCTGAACAAAATATGGAGACCATGACAGATCAAATAGCTTTTTTAGATAAAGAAGTAAGAAAACTTTGGGGTCACAGAAAAGGCTATCTTGATAATTTTAAAAAACAAGAAACTAAATCTTCGCAAAATGAAAGAAATCTGCAAAATTTGAAAGCAGTATCGAGCGGCTTAGAAGATCAACTTTCTTCTATCAATCAAAAGATTCAGTTAGCGGAAGATTTGCAATTAAAAATTACACTACTAACAAATGAACTAAACAAACAAAAAGAGATCATAGAAACCAATCAGTCATCCATCGATGCTGTGGATTCATATCGAAGACAAAATAATCAAAAAGTTGCGGATGTTTTAAATAGACTAAATGGTTTAACACGAGATTTGCAGGCAATTGAAAATGAACTGAAAGCACTTAAAGGGGAGAGCAATGAATAGTCTCCTTAATGAAACTTTTTTTAAGATATTTTTAGTCATTTGTTTAGTACCCGTAGCTATTTTAGTTGGTAAGGCTTTTCTGCTGCTTTCACCAATTCTTTTTTGGGTTTTAGGTTATATGGCTTTTAAAAAGGGCAATCAAAACGAAACAATAATGTGGGTTATTTTTGCCGTTTTAGGTTTAATCCTTGCCTTTGTCATATAGAATAAGCAATCTACCGGGGATGTGGTGGAACTGGCAGACACGCTGGATTTAGGTTCCAGTGCCGTAAGGCGTGGGGGTTCGACTCCCTCCATCCCTACCAATTTTGTTAAAATAAAATTATGAAAGACGAAGACTTAATGAAATTAAGTGAGCATTTTTTTGAGAAGTGTCCAACAGAAGCCAGGAATTTTTTCCACCAAATCCTTGCTAAGCTGGATGAAATTGAAAAGAAGCTTGAGAATTTAGAATCTAAATAAGTTACGAAAATTTCTTACTATTGCGCGATTCTGCCATTGATATCAAACTCTTTTAGAAAATTCCAGATTTCATCAGCAGCGATAATATCGTAATCGTTTAGATCTGTTGGCCAATCATGGGCTATTTGATCCATTAGGAATAGCTGAACATCAACATTATTCAAACAGCCATAATACCTATAGAGTGAGCCTCCATAACCATCATCATTGAGATCAGGAAGAACAAAAATAGTTTCTTGATCACAGGCGTTATAGTTTTTCCAATAATCTATCATATCGGTCAGAGGTGTAGAGCGCCCATTACCATCGATTGGAACAACCGTATCATCTACGCCATGAATATGAACTATGGCAGTAGGTTGATTGGGACTACAAGTCTCATAAGTATTTGGTGTCATGGAACCACCTACAGAGGCAACACCAGCAATTCTATAACCTAAATTACAGGCTAGATGGTAGCTCATTTTACCCCCATTTGATTTGCCAGTTGCATAGACTCTGCCTAGGTTAATTTGATATTCACTATATGCCCAATCAATCAGGCTAGAGATAAATTCGATGTCATTAGCTGGACTTTCACTCGTCCAACCACTGTCATTCCAATGTGGCTGACCTGTACTTGGTAGGATAGAACCTTGTGGATAGATCACAAGAAAATTTTCTTGATCCGCTAAGGACTGAAATCCGGAATAACCCAAAAAATCCAGAGCTTGTCTTCTATATCCATGAAGATTGAATAGTAAAGGTACATAAGAATTTAAATTGCTAGGAACGTAAACATAGAACTCTCTATCAAGATCAAGATGCTTTACGGTACAGTATTTTAAATTGGGATAATCTGTTGATGAACAGCTAGGAGCGTTGTTCACCGGTGGTGGAGTAACTATTGGAGTTGTAATTTCTTCAGAAGTCCCGCTACTTCCTCCGCCACAACCCATTAAAAAGATAATTGAAAACATAGATAATATTTCAAATGTTTTAATCTTTTTTTTCATAAAAGGTGATCTGATTATATCAATGAATTTGACTGTAATTTAAATATTTAAGAGGATAAGGTTATGGATAGATTTTTGAACATACTGACATATGCAATTGGTCTTCTTTTTGTCTTTAATGGACTCATGTGGCTCACTAGCCCAGCAGATATCGCTTCAACTCTAGGAATGCCATTATTAACAGGTCACGGTCTAAGTACACAAATTGGCGACTTAGCTAGCTTCTTTTTAGTTGTTGGTATTTTTTCTTTGCTTGGTGCTTACACCAAAAAAACATATTGGTTTTATGCACCTGCAGCTTTAGTAGGTTTTGCAGCTCTTTCAAGAATAATTGCATACCTTGCTCATGGTGCTGCTCTATCGACCGATAAAATATTGGTCGAAGTTGTTGTGATGAGTATTTTATTGTTTGCTGCGAAGAGAAGTTAGATCCAAGTTATTTGGTTTTGATCTTATTATTATCATAGGATTGATGCCGACCAACCTTAAAGCCTCTTAAAGATGCGTGTTTTGTTTTTCGGCCGCGCACTCTTTTCTTCCACACCAAAAAAGACCCTGAATTTAATTCTTTTTGCATTAGTTTCTTTACACCAGCTTGATCTAAATCAAATTCTTGTTTGATGGCTTCAAATGGAGTTCTGTCCTCCCATGCCATTTCAATGATTCTGGATATTTCTTCCCGATTAAAATTATGCATTTAATTGAATTAAAGTAGTTTCTCTCATATATATAAATATATGAAGTATCTTGTAGCTGGTTCAACAGGTTTAATTGGAAAAAACCTAATTAATATTCTTTCGGCAAATAATGATGTAATTGCACTCGCTCGAAGAAATTATCAATTTCCAAAAAATGTAGAGCAGCTTATCTTAGATTACGATAAAAATTATGAGCTGCCTAAAGCTGATCACTTATTTATTTGTCTTGGATTTCCTGTGGAATTACTAGATCTAATTATTATGCGACAATCTGTAAAAAAATTATTTTATAAAGTTGATTATGACTATGTTTGTAATCTAGCAGAACAAGCAAAAACAAGTGGTATTGAAAATATATCAGTTATCTCTTCGGTAGGAGCACATGCTAAATCTTTTAACTATTACTTAAAAACCAAAGGCCAAATGGAGCAAAAACTTAAGAATTTAAATTTTAAAAAATTGAATATATTTCAACCTAGTCATTTGCTTGGAGAGAGAGACAAGCCTCAAGGACATGATGTTAAGCTTTTCGAGGATATAACAAATTTTTCTGGANAGTTTCTTTTCGGACCACTTAAGAAATTTAAAAATGTTAAAGCTGAAGAAATCGCTCAATTGATGGCCAAAAAATCTAGTGATAGTAGCAACGGCATCAACATATATACTAGACTAGATATATGACAATACTTAGAACATCTGAAGAGAGATTTAATGGTTTAAAGGATTTTGATTTTGANCCAAATTATTTTGAAGTTTGTCACGGAGAAGACAAATTAAGAATGCATTATTTAGATGAAAATCCATCATCTAAAGATGTAGTGCTTTTGTTGCATGGGGAACCATCATGGTGCTATTTGTATCGAAAAATTATTCCGCACCTTGTTGAAGCTGGGAAGAGGGTAATAGCACCTGATTTAATTGGGTTTGGAAAATCAGATAAATATAAAGATAAAGATGCCTACACGTATGCAAACCATATTGATTGGACTTCTCAATTATTTGATCACTTACAACTGGATAATATAATTTTATTTGCTCAAGATTGGGGAGGTTTGATAGGTTTAAGAATACTAACTGCCCAGCCAGATAAATTCAGTGGACTTATTGTATCTAATTCAGGATTGCCAGTAGGAATTGGGGCGACCGAAGGCTTTAATCAATGGTTAAATTACAGTCAAACAGTTGAGGATTTTAATTGTGGCAAGATTGTCTATCAAGGCAGTATGAAAAAGCTTGATGAGGCAGAAATAGCTGCCTACAATGCGCCTTTCCCGGATGAAACTTATAAAGCCGGTGCAAGAGCATTTCCATTACTTGTGCCAATAACTGACGGTCATGACCAAGTGAAAGAAAATATTGAAGCTTGGGAAGTTTTGAAAACTTTTACGAAACCTACTCTAGCAATTTTTGGTGAATACGATATGTCTTTTAGAGATCAAGATAAATATATCATTGAAAAAATTCCAGGAGCGAAAGGGTTGAATCATAGGTGGATTGAAGCCGGACATTTTTCACAAGAAAACCAACCTGAATTGATTGCTAAAGAAATAATAAACCTAGTTTAGAAATAGTCAGGCATTTCTCTTAAAGCTTCCTTGCCCCAAAAAATTTGGTTGTNAAGAAAGAANGTTGGNACNCCAAATGCACCAGCACTNACGGCNTCTTCAGTATTTTTNATTAGTTTTTGCTTAACTNCTGGNTCTGANGTTCTTTCAAGAATTTTTTCNCCACTNAGCCCAGATTTATTTAAATGATTAATAAGAATTTCTGTATCTCCCATATCTTTTTTGTCTTCCCACATGCCTGCAGCAATACAGTCTATGTACTCAATTAAAAAACCTTCTTCCTGAGCAACTAAAGCCCCTCTTTGCATAGTTAAAGTATTAATTGGAAAATGAGGATTTAAGCAAAATTTTGTTAATTTATGTAACTCGACAAAACGTTTTATTTCTACATCAAAGTAATTGAATTTATTTGGAATCTCAGCATTAGCGATCATAGGGGGCTGGTTATTGGATAGCTTATGAATGCCTCCCAACAAACAAATTTCATAATTAAATTTAACCGAATATTTTTTTTCATAGTTAGGTATTACTTTGTGACAGAGATAGCCATTAGGGCTAGCGATATCAAATAAAAATTTAATGGTAACCATATCGGAATAAGTAATTTAATATTATCTTAAGATTAAATTATAAATAGAAGAATATTTTGAAAAAAGGATCAGTAATAATTATTGGAGCTGGACCAGGTTTGGGCTCAAGCTTGGCTAGAAAATTTGCTAAAGAAGGTCATCATGTCTTTGTTGTAAGAAGGGAACGAAATGCGTCAGCATTGGACGAGCTTTGCAATGAAATCGAAAGTAGTGGCGGAAATGCTACAGCTATTCCAACCGATGCTCGGGATGAAGAGCAAGTTATAAATTTATTTTCCAAGATAAGTGAACATGGTCAGATTGACTGTGTAATTTTTAATATTGGTGCAAATGTTTTCTTTCCAATCAAAGAAACAACTGCCAGAGTGTTTAAAAAAGTTTGGGAAATGGCTACCTTTGCAGGTTTTTTAGTTGGTCGAGAATCAGCTAAACACATGAAAAATAACGGTACTATCATTTTCACAGGTGCTACAGCTTCAGTTAGAGGGAGTTCTGGCTTCAGTGCTTTTTCATCCGCTAAATTTGGTTTAAGAGCGCTCGCTCAGTCGCTTGCGAGAGAGCTAGGACCACAAGGAATTCACGTTGTTCATACAATCATTGATGGAGCCATTGACCATCCATGGATTGAAGAAAATTTTCCAGAAACTTACAAACTTAAAGAAGTGGATGGTATTTTAAATCCTGATCAAATTGCTGAAACATATTACAATCTACATTTACAAGAAAAATCAGTATGGACACATGAAATTGATTTACGTCCCTACATGGAAAAATTTTAATTATGAGTAAAGAAGTAAAAGAATTTTTTTCAACTTACAGTGACTTTGTGACTAAAGTCACAAGTGAACCAAGCCTTGATCTTGAAGCTCTCAAAACTAGCTTGAAAAATATAGACGAAAAGTCTCCAATTGAGTCTGCCAGACTATTGACTGCTGCTTTGGGTTTAGGAAGTGAGTCAGGTGAATTTGTTGAAATAGTAAAAAAAATGTTTCTTCAAGGTAAGCCGCCTTCAGAAGACAATATTTTCCATATGAAAAGAGAACTTGGGGACATTATGTGGTATTGGGTTACAGCATGTGCAGCCCTCAAGCTCGATCCTTTTGAAGTAATTAGTGAAAACCAACAAAAACTTGAAGCACGGTATGGAGAAAAGTTCGCAGTTCAGAGAAGCGAAATCAGAAAAGAAGGCGATTTATAAATTAATCTAAAACCTCAATCTCAAAATATAAAAACAGCAAACTTAGGATAGAAAGTTTATAATTAATAAGGGCTAGAATATGGTTATCCATAGGAGTGAAAGTTGCAAAAGAAAATCTCTTTAAGCGATAAGTATGAAAAAAGGGAAGGTAAAATTTTCCTCACTGGCATACAAGCACTTGTTAGGCTTCCTTTAATACAAAAAGACCTCGATGCCCAAAATAATCTCAATACTGGAGGATTCATCTCTGGTTACAAAGGCTCACCACTAGGTGGTTACGATCTAGAACTAAGCAAAGCTCAAAAATATTTAGATGAGAAAAATATCTTCCATCAGCCTGGTTTAAATGAAGAACTCGGAGCTACTGCAGTTTGGGGTGCGCAACAGGGCGAATTTAAACAAAGAGGAAAAAAGGATGGCGTATTTGGAATATGGTACGGAAAAGGTCCAGGCATGGATAGAACAATGGATGTATTTAAACATGCAAATGCTGCAGGCTCATCAAAATACGGAGGTGTGCTAGCCATCGCAGGTGATGATCATGCTGCAAAGTCGTCAACGTTACCTCATCAATCTGATCATAACTTTATGAGTGCATTTATGCCTTACCTTTATCCTTCAGGTGTCGATGAAATTGTTAAATTTGGACTGCTAGGAATAGCTATGAGCAGATACAGTGGCTGTTGGACAGGTTTTAAAATTGTTTCCGATGTTGCAGATTCAGGAAAAAGGTATGATACAGCGTTAGAAAAATTCCCAATAATTATTCCAGATGAAAGCTTTCTAGGAGAATATAAAGATCTTCCCAGAAACATACTCTATTCTGATACACCCAGAGAACAAGATTATAGGTTGCAAAGAGCAAAAGGATTTGCAGCACAAGAATTTGTGAGAGCAAATAATATAGATGTGTCTATGTGGAAAAGCGGTAATTCTAAAATGGGAATAATAACCGCTGGAAAATCCTACAACGATGTTAGAGAGGCATTAAGGTGGTTAGACATTGACGAGACTAAGGCAAAAGAACTTGGTATTTGTATTTATAAAGTTGGTATGCCATGGCCATTAGAACCTCATGGAGTTAGAGAGTTTTGTGAGGGTTTGGATACTGTTTTGGTAGTTGAAGAGAAAAGAGAACTTATAGAGCATCAAGTAAAATGGCAATTATACAACTGGAAAGAAAGTGTCAGACCGACGGTAATAGGTAAACAAGATGAATTTGGAAATTGGTTATTGCCAGCTGAAAATGATTTGCCTTTACAAACTATTGTAGAAGCAATTTCAACTAGACTTCATAAAATAACAGGTGACTCTGATTTACTAAACAATCTTGAATGGTTTAGAAAACGAAATGAAAAACAAAGTAATTTAGAAGCACCAATAATCAGAAAACCATTTTTTTGTTCAGGGTGTCCTCATAATTCATCTCTAAAGGTCCCAGAAGGCAAAAGAGCATTAGGTGGAATAGGGTGCCATTACATGGCTGTTGACTCGATAGAAAGTACAGAATTTTTTACCCAAATGGGGGGAGAAGGAACGCCGTGGATAGGAATTGCACCTTTTTCTCATGAAAAACATGTATTTGCAAACTTGGGTGACGGCACATACAAACATTCTGGCATTTTAGCTATCAGGGCTTCGTTAGATGCAAATGTGAATATAACCTACAAAATTCTTTACAATGATGCGGTCGCAATGACTGGTGGGCAAGAGATTGGTTCTAACTGGGATGTTGAAGGAATAGTAAAACAAGTTCTAGCGGAAGGAGTAAAAAAAGTCTCAATCTTGTCCGAGGATCCTAAAAGATACAACCAACTAGTGAACAGTGAAGTTAAAAGCCTGCACAGAGATGCGATCATTACCGAACAAGAAGAGTTGAGCCAATATGAGGGAGTGAGTGTTCTAATCTTTGATCAGACTTGTGCTGCTGAAAAGAGGAGAAGAAGAAAAAGGGGCTTGATGGAAGATCCAAAAAAAAGAGTAGTCATAAATAAAGATGTTTGTGAAGGTTGTGGCGATTGTTCTGTTCAGTCAAATTGTGTCTCTATAGAACCCTTAGAAACTGAATTAGGGAGAAAAAGAAAAATTAATCAATCGAACTGCAATAAAGACTACTCATGCATTAAAGGATTTTGCCCATCTTTTATAACAGTGGATGCAGAGATTAAAAACAATACTGAATTTAAAGATCTTGGAGAACTACCAGGGCCACAACAAAAAACCAATCAGGACATTAATAATATTATGTTGACGGGAATTGGCGGTACTGGAGTTTTGACTATATCTGCCATCCTGGCATATGCAGCACACTATGAGGGCAAAGATTCATCGGTTCTAGATATGACAGGCCTAGCGCAGAAAGGTGGAGCAGTATGGTCGCACATAAAAATATTTGAAAAAAATAATAAGCCTTATAGTCAAAAAATTTCACCTGGTTCGGCTAATGTTTTATTAGCCTGTGATGGAGTAGTGGGCACGAAGCCTGAAATTCAAGAGGTAATTTCCCAAGAAAAAACAATCACGGTTTTAAATAGCAACAGTGTACCAGTAGCTGATTTTATAACCCAAAGAGATATAGATTTTAAAAATAACGATGTTTTTCATATGCTTGAAAACACCACTAAAAAAATTATTTCAAATATTCCAGCAATTAGTATTTCAGAAAAATTATCTGGTGATGCTATAGGTACGAACATGTTGATGTTAGGTAGTGCTTATCAAAATGGTTTGATTCCTTTAAAGGCTGAAAATATTTTTAAAGCAATAGAGCTGAATGGTATTGGCGTAGAAAGAAATCTATACAACTTTAATCTAGGAAGGCTATATACAATTAATCCAAATCATGAAATTTTTTCATTCTTATCCGAAAATGAAGTAAAGGAGTTAAATTCAATCGAACTTTTCGAAGATCGCTTGGAGCGCATTAAAATTTATGATGAAAGGCTGGTCGAAGATTTTAAGAAAGATAAAAACCTCATTGATCTGATATTGTCTCAGGAAGCTGATACTGAGAATATTACAAAAGAGGCAATTAAAGAGCTATATAGGGTTTATGCAATTAAGGATGAGTATGAAGTTGCTAGAATGCACCTTGAAAGCACCGCAAAAATCTTGGATAACACTTTTAATTCTTGGAATAATCTCAAGTTTTATTTATCTCCGCCAATAATCTCATTCATCAAAGATAAAAGAACACAAAGACCGATAAAGATTGCGATCCCAGGGTATATAGCATTGCCAATTTTTAGAATTCTTAAGTCGATGAAGTTTTTAAGAGGTACTTTTTTTGACCCACTTAGTTTTTCACAAGATAGAAAACAAGATAAAGAGCACAAAGAAATCTTTAGAAATAAACTTGTTGAAATACACAATCTTATTACTGGCACTAAGGGAAAAAAATTATCGGAATTAATTGAAGTTTCAAAAGAAGTCAAAGGATATGGGCCTGTAAGAGCAGCTTCCTATGAAATTTTTAAGGCCAGAATTAACTTTCATGATAAAAAAAGCCCAAGGATATTTAGTCGCTTTTTTAGGTTTCAAAGCAAAACAAAAATTCCAGTAAAAAAACATAAAGCTCAAAAAGAAAATAGAGCAGAATGAAAAAAGTATCAGATAATTATTACGTTTCAGCACAGATAAGTGAAGAAGATCTGGATGGTCTTAAAAATGAGGGATTCAGTTTGGTAGTTTGTAATAGGCCAAATGGTGAAGAGGAAAATCAGACTGATTTTGAGCTTATCCAAAAGCGATGTGAGTCCATAGGATTAACATTCATAAATTTGCCTATGATTCCTGGTGATTTGCAATCTGAACTAATACTCGAAACCAAAAAAATTCTAGACTCAAATAAAAAAACTTTAGCTTATTGCAGAACAGGAACAAGATGCATAAATCTTTGGGCTTGTGCGAATGTGTTTAAAGAAAAGGTTGATAAAACTATTAATATCGGAACTGAAGCAGGGTACGATCTTGATCATCTGAGACCAGTATTGGATGCTATTCGCTCTAGTTCTTCTTAAACAGAAGAACAAACCAGACAATTGGAATGACTAGCAAACACCCAAAGGTAATGTTTAAGGCAAGCATTAGAGGAAAATCTACTATTGCTCCAAGAAAATCTGATAAGGAGTTTCCAATCAAAGCACCGTATAAAGCTCCATTGACTCCTGAGCCTTTAAAATATTTATCAATGTCTATGCCGAGCACAGTAGCAAAAGCTAGCACCCCATTATCAATAAGACCATAAATTATCCCGTCAGGCATTAGAAAATTCTCTTTTTCATTCTTTTCAGGGTTATGGATAAAAATAGGAAATAAACGACTTCAAATGCCGTAAAGCCTAACAAAAATGCAGATGTAAACTCGCCATAAATAAAAGTTATGATTCTGCCTAGAAGAATGCCAGAAATTAAAAACAGTAATATTTGAAAAAATATTTCTTCATGTTGAGGTTTGAGCAATGCATAAAGAGCCGAAAGACCCACTAAAAAGTTGATGCCTCCATAGACAGATCTAATTTCCGCTGAACCGAGATTAGAAGTCATGCTTAAACCAACATCATCTACATACGAAGCTGGATCAAATAGAGCCCAGCCACCTAGCCAGCCATACATCAGTGCAGTGAACAGTAAAAAAAGTTTATTTATCATTACTCATTATTTTTAGTTAGTAAGTCTATATTACCACCTGTTGCCATAACATTGTCAGTGAAAGTTTTTTCAGTGACGAAACTATGCAAATAATTTGGTCCACCTGCTTTAGGCCCAGTTCCGCTCAGCCCTTGACCACCAAAAGGTTGGACACCAACAACTGCCCCAACGATGTCTCTATTTAAATAAAAGTTTCCTACATTAGCTTTATCAAAAATTTGTTTTGCCTTATCAAGAATCCTTGAATGTACACCCATTGTTAGGCCAAAACCCGTTGCATTGATTTCATTAATTAAGTTATCAAGTTCGGATGTTTTGTAACTGATGAAATGCAATATTGGTCCAAATTTTTCGCCATCTATTTCTTTAATAGAATCAATTTTGAAGGCAATTGGGTTCATAAAAAATGATTGCTTATCAAATTCTCCCTTTGTTTCAATAAACTCTTTCCCTTGTTTTTTTAATTTTGCGACATGATCTTGTAACTTTGATATGGAAGTTTTGTTTATAATTGGCCCAATATCTGTACATGGTTTCTGAGGATCACCAACTTTAATTTCTTGCATAGCTTCATTTAAATATTCCCAGTATTCTTGTGCAATATCCTCTTGTACAAATACTACTCTTAAAGCACTACATCTTTGTCCTGAGCTATAGAAGGCTGACCTCATAACATCATCTATAACTTGTTCTTTTAATGATGACGAATCCACGAACATAGCATTTTGCCCACCTGTTTCAGCAATGAGAGTCTTAATTGGTCCTTCTGATTTTGCTAGATTGAGATTTATAGATTTAGCAGCTGTGGTTGAGCCAGTAAATGCCACACCAGTCAACTCACTAAGTTTTGTCAATTCATCACCAATGTCTTTTCCTCCGATAACTAATTGCAGTACAGATTCAGGCACACCACTTTCATGAAAAAGCTTTACTATTTGAAAAGCAATTAGAGATGTATCTTCTGCAGGTTTTGCTAAAACCTTATTCCCAGCAACTAATGCAGCAGCAATTTGTCCAATAAAAATTGCCATTGGGAAATTCCAAGGACTTATACATAGGAAATTGCCCTTTGGAGCGACCGATAAAAAGTTTCTTTCTCCAGATGGGCTTTCTAGTTCTATTGGTTTGAAAATCTTAGATGCTTGTAAACAATAATAATTGATAAAATCTATCGATTCTCTTATTTCGGCATCACAGTCTTTTAAACTTTTGCCTGCCTCTTTAACTAACAATGCATAAAATAGATTTGAATTTGCTTGTAGTAAATCTGCAACTTTTTTTAGAATTTCTATGCGATTTTCAACTGAAGCTTTTTTCCAATCGTCACCATTGTTGAAGTTAATTTTGCTTAAATTATCTTTTGTAAGATAAGATACCCTTCCTATTTTCTTTGATTGGTCGGTAGGTGAAAATTTATCTTCATATTTGTCTATAACTTCCTCACCATTAAGCAATGAGCAAGCATAAAAATCATTATTATCAAAAGCAGCTATATTTTTGGTTAAATTTTCTATCTCCATTAAATCTCCAAAATCAAAACCTTGTGAATTCTCTCTGTCTGAGAAAATTTTATTAGGTCTTGGAACCTGTTTTAAGAAATTTTTTCCTGAAAGGTTTTTAGTTGCTATCTCTATTGGATTTTTAACAACTTCTTTTACTG
>FUFK010041061.1_pt1 | contig 23299 bp, 29 predicted proteins | sample 1021851 | NCBI WGS metagenome assembly FUFK01 (sample SAMEA51879418, study PRJEB19060) | metagenome | reverse complement strand
AAAAAACGTGGCGCAGTAAAAAAGCGTGGCGGTGGCATGAAGCCAAAGATGTAATATGGCTACCTCGAATACCACCACTTTTAATCTTTCTTTTGATAGCATCATTGAACGTGCTTACGCTCGTTGTGGCAAGTCTATGAGAACAGGTTATGAACTGCAAGCAGCAAGAGATAATTTAAACTTGCTGTTTTCAGAGTGGGGTAATCGGGGTATTCACTTATGGAAAGTAAAAAATCATACACAAAATCTTACAGCAGGGACTACTACGTACACTGCTCCGTCCGATGCATCAGACGTTTTAGAATTGGTTTTTAGAAAAATTAGTGGCAATACAACAACAGACACAAGCATGACGAAAATATCAAGATCTGAATATGAAAATGTTCCAAACAAATTTGAACAAGGACAACCTAGTCAATACTTTGTACAAAGAAATTTGTCTAATGTGGAGATTAATCTTTATCAAACACCCAATGAAACTGACACACAAATAAATTATTTTTATGTTGGTAGAATAGAAGACGTAGGTGCTTACACAAATGAGCCAGATGCACCTTTTAGATTTTTACCATGCACAGTAGCAGGACTAGCTTACTATCTTGGACAAGAGATAGCACCAGAAAGATCACAAGAATTAGAAAGAAGATATGAGGCAGAATTACAACGAGCATTAACAGAAGATAGTCAATCAACTTCTGTAAATATTGTGCCTAGAAGTTTTTACGTGGGGTAATAAATGACCTTTGCAAACGGTAATCGTGCTATAGCTTTATGTGATAGATGCGGCCAACAATATAAATATTTACAATTAAGACAAGAATGGAATGGACTTTTTACATGTCCTGATTGTTTTGAACCTAAACACCCACAATTAGATCCAGGTCATCATCCAGCAGACGCAATAGCATTAAGAGATCCTAGACCAGCAAGACAAGAACCCGTTACTGTTTTTGTCGGTGCTCCAGGTGACTCAAGTTTTACATCAGATGGTATGATACCGTCTAATCAAAGCACGGAGTTGCTTATTGGTTCAAGTATTGGTACAGTGACAGTGGTGATATCATGAATTATTCTGAACTTTTAGACAATGTAAGAAATTACACTGAAGTAACATCAGATGTTTTATCTAACTCTGTAGTCAATGTTTTCATAACAAACATAGAAAATCAAATTGATAGACTTGTAGATACAGATGCACAAAGAAGATATGCAACATCAACTTTTACTGCAAATAATTCTTTTTTAGATGTGTCAGGACCAGAGGGTGGATTTAGATTTGCAAGAGGTTTACAACTTCATAAATCAGACGGAACAATAGAGTGGTTGGAACAAGTTGATACAACTTTTATAGATGAGTTCGCAGTACAAAGATCAACTTCAAATACAACTTTTTCAGGCGAACCTAAATATTGGGCTAATTGGGATTCTAATACTTTGATAGTAGCGCCTACACCTAATACGGCTTACACAGTAGAAATGTGGTATGATGAAACTCCTGAGAGATTAGGTAATGGCACAGGTAGCACAAGCACCACAACTTTTATATCAAACAACGCACCAGAGGTTTTATTGTATGGTGTTTTGTCTGAAGCATATTCATACTTGAAAAATACACAAGATATGCAAATATACACCCAGAAGTTCCAAACAGCTCTTCAGGCTTTTGCTAATGAGCAAATGGGACGTAAACGAAGAGATGAGTATACTGATGGTGTACTGAGAGTACCTTTACCGTCAGCAGACCCAAAAGCCTAAGGAGGGCATAAATTATGACTATAAACCAAGCAGTCTGTGCATCCTTTAAACAGGAGTTGCTAGCGGGAGATCATGATATTGACAATGATACAATAAATCTTGCTCTCTACACAAGCTCTGCAACATTAAATGGAAACACAACAGCCTATGCAACAACAAATGAAGTTGGTGCATCAGGTACGTATGCAGCAGGTGGTGCGACTTTAACAAGTCCGACCATTGGCTTAACCAAAACAAGCGCAACAGCTTCAACAGCATTCGTTGACTTTGCAAATGTAAGTTTTACTTCAGCAACCATTTCTGCTCAAGCAGCTTTGATCTATAATAGATCATCATCAAACACCAATGCAGCTATTGCAGTTTTAGATTTTGGTGCAGTAAAAACATCAACAAACGGTACATTTACAATCGCATTCCCAACAAACGATGCATCAAGTGCTATATTAAGATTATCTTAATATAGAAAGTCATTACCATGGCAGATGCTTGGGGTGAAAATAATTGGGGCGAAGGAGCTTGGGGCCAACAAAGTTCTATTACGGTCACTCTTTCAAGTGTATCATCTACATTTGCATTAGGCACTGAGTCTTTTGTTGGAGATGTTGTAGTAACATTAGACTCTCTTACATCAACATTATCTCTAGGAACAGAATCAGTAGAGGCTAATAGTGTTGTTACTTTAGACTCTCTTCAATCTACATTTTCTTTAGGAACAGAAACAGCTATTGCTGATTCAGTAGTAACTCCAACAGGTCTATCAATAAGTAATGCCTTATCTGGAGTCACGGTGGCAGGTGAAGGAAGTGTTGCTATTATCGCTCCTTCAGATCAACTTGATTTTAGTATTGGAACGGTTACGATAGAAGGATCATTAGATGTCAATGTGACAGGATTAAATGTTACTTCTTCTTTAGGAACAGCAGTGGCCGCCATAGATATAGTGGCAACCCTTGGTAGTTTATCAAGCAGTTTTTCATTAGGAACAGAAACCGTGGAAGTTGGCACGGGTATCACAGTTAGTGTAACTGGTCTTGCCTCAACTTTTGCCGAGGGCACTACAACACCTGAAGCTGGAGCTACTGTAAATGTTACAGGAGTTGATTTATTATCAGTATCAGGTAATCTTTTCTCAACACCGTGGGCTAATGTTGTGACAGACGCAAATAATACTTGGACTCAGGTAGACGCAGCCTAAAGTAAGTTGCAAAATTATTTAATAGGCTTACATTTTAGAAAACACGACGCAAATATTAGTTTGTATGATGGTAAAAAATTTAATTATTTATTGTTTGAAAGACAAAACGGTGCGAAAAAACATTGTAAGATAGAATTTTCCAACAGAAACATAAATGAGTACCCAAGTATAGAGTTTGAAAATTATTTAATAAACTTTTTAAAAAAAAATAATATAGATAAAAGCCAAATAAAATCTATTGCGGTTGGAGATTCTTATTGGAATTTAAAAGCTAAAAATCATAAGTATGAAAAGGTAAATTATTTTCAAAATATTTGTAGCGATGTTTATTTTGTTGATCATCATTACGCTCATCATTTATCTAATTTTAGTGATAACGATAGTATTACACTTGATGGGCATGGTAATGATTTAAGATATTTATCTATTATTAAAAATAACAATATTGTTAAAACACTAAAAGATCCTGAGGATGGTGAATCTATCGGTGCAAAATTAGATGAAATAGGTCTTAGACATTTAGGCTCTCCTTATACTGCTGGACATATTATGGCATGGAGTGCTTTAGGTAAATGTAATAATGAATTTTACAATAAGCATAAAGATGACAATTTTACCAATTCATTTCAATATATGAATGAGAAACTTTTTTTTAAAAGTTGGAGTAAAGAAAATAATAGCACTGATAATTTAATGTACGATTATATCAAAACAATACATGAGATAGCAAAAAAAACACATCTATCATATTTTAAAAATTTTTTTAATGATAAAGAAAATTTTTTATTCACTGGAGGAGTATCTCAAAGTATAATACTAAATACATATCTTAAAAGTAAATTTAAAAATATGGAAATTACACCTCATGGTTATGATGGTGGTATCTCACTTGGATTAATATACTTCTTAATAAAAAAATATGATTACGACATTCCCGCTTTTAATAATTATCCTTTTATACAATCTGATGAACATCCAGGTTACCCACATAATGAAACCATCAAAAAGACAGCAGAATATTTAGCATCTGGTAAAATAGTTTTATGGTATCAGGGTAATGGTGAACTAGGACCAAGAGCGTTAGGAAATAGATCAATTTTAGCTAACCCACTTGTGGCTGATATAAAAAATAAAATAAATAACAAAATAAAAAAAAGAGCTTGGTATCGTCCATATGGTGCGAGTGTACTAGAAGAACATTATAAGGAGTTTTTTAATTTAGATTGGAAGAGTCCCTACATGTTGTATCAGGCCGATGTAGTGCAAAAAGATCTATTAAAATCTATCACTCATTTTGATGGCACTTGTAGAATACAGACAGTGCCTGCTAGTCATACAGTATTTTACACACTTTTAAAACATTTTCAAAAACTAACAGGTTTACCAATGCTTATTAATACAAGTTTTAACCTTCCCGGTGCACCCATAGTAGGGAGTTTAAATGACGCTAAATCTACTTTTAAAGGGTCCTTGGCAGATGTATTAGTATTGGGCGATGAAATTTATACAAAATAATATTGTTTTTAGATAGAAAAGTAATATATTTTAAACAGGTTTAAACTATGGCAAGCACTTTTACAAATAATTACAAATTAGAAAAGATGGAGACTGGTGCAAATGCTAATACATGGGGCACAAGAACAAATAATAACCTCGATGTAGTAGATGCTTTTGGTGGTGGCTATATAGCTAAATCAGTTGCAGGGTCTTCAAATATTACCTTAACTACAGGAAATGCAGATCCAACTGCAGAGTCAGCTAACAAAGTTATAGAACTTACAGGTGCTCTAACAGGAGATATAGTAGTTTTTGTACCCGCTGTTGAAAATGAATATATTTTTTTCAACAATACTACAGGATCACAAACACTAACAATTGCTGCAACCGGACATACCGCTAACGGTCTAGCTATAGCACAAGCCGCTTACTCACATGTTTACTGTGAAGGCTCTGCTAATTTTGGTATAAAAAACGCAGTTGATAAACTAGGAGCAACAACTATCGCTGCAGGTAAAGATTTAACAGCAGGAGGGGGTAACATTATTTTAAGAAGTAATGGTGCTGTAACTGCAACCACATTTCTTGGTAGTGGAGCAAATCTAACTGGTGTAGATCCATTTCCATCTGGTACTAAACAAGTATTTTATCAAGCATCAGCGCCAACAGGTTGGACTCAAGATACAACCGCTGCTTTAAATGAAGCAGTAATGTCAGTTGTTACTGGATCAGGTGGTGGAACAGGTGGTTCTACTGCTTACTTCTCATCTTTTTTAGCAACAACAAACAAATCAGCTCCAGGTCAACCTGTTTCAGGTAGTGTTTCAGGAACAGTTGGAGGTCACACCTTGTCAACTCCAGAACTTGCCTCACATACGCACCCTGTTACAGCCGCTAATCCACAAACTTTTGGTAGCTTTGACAATCCTGCTACTCAGGCAACAGCTACTCCATCTAATACAGGTTCAGCAGGTGGTGGTAATCCACACAGTCACCCATTCACTGGTTCACTTACAAGTGCTACAGCAGACGTAACTATTCCTGCGGCTAACGTAAAATACGCAAACGTTATTATTGCTGCAAAAGATTAATGCCCATATTTGACCCTGATGGTTATTGTCCTCTTTTAAAAAAAAAATGTATTAAACATAGATGTCTTTGGTACAACATGCTTCAAGGTAAGCATCCTCAAACCGGGTTGGATGTACAAGAATGGGGGTGTTCTATCGCATGGTTACCTTTATTATTGGTAGAAAATAGTAAAAATACAGTCGGAGTTCAGGCTGCTACTGAAAACTTTAGAAATGAAATGGTTAAATCTAACAACATAATGACGACTGTTTTAGCACAAAGCTCAGATGCAAAAAAAGCAATGGCCACGGCAAGTTCTATATTTGAATTAATTGGTAATCATCAAAAAGCTTTAGAAGTTAATGACGAAAAACTAGAAGATAAAACTATTTTACAACTTAGTAATAATAAGGTAAAAGTAAATAAGCGTAAAAAGGTAAAAAAAAATGGCAACAACAATAAATAATACCTCAGTAAATTCTAGGTTGACTATAATTTTTGATGCAAACGGAGATTTAGATGGCAATGGTCCTGCAAAAGGCAGTGGGAATACGGAGTCCGATGTGTATCTAGATAGCAAAATTCATTATAATATAAGATCACATACCGAAATTGATTCGTCCATACATGCATTACAGTGGGATGCTGCCACTAATACAGGTCACATAGAATATATCAATAACAATGATAATGACTCTATTACAACTTTACCTCAATGGGCTACTAATGTGGTAATTAGATGTGAGGCAGAGGATATAAGAGCTGCAGCTTACACATCAAATTTGTCAACTCAACAAACAGCTTGGACAGACGCAGGAAATCAATTAGCAGATTTTGTGCAAAACACATCTACAGCCAATACGCATGCAGACTCAGAAAGAGATACTTATCTTTCTGCTCACAGTATTACTTATTAAAGTTCTCTGTGTAACAAATAAATGAAAGAATATATTTTAGAAGTAAAAAAAATAATTCCTAAAGTCCTTTGTGATAAAATAATCCACTATTTTGATAATGAATACAATGAAGCAAGAACCACAGGATCAGGAGTGGATAAAGATATAAGAAATTGTTTAACTAGAAATTTATTCTTGACTAAATCATTTGGTCAAACATTATGTCTTAATGCTACAAAACAAAAAATATTTGATTGTGTTACACATTATAAAAAAAAACACGAAGTGCCAATACATAAAATATCTCAACTAGATCTTTTAAAATACGAAACAAACAACTATGCAGCAGGATATAATTTTCATCACGACTTTGGTAAAGATTGTTTACATAGAAACCTATCTATTTCCATATGTTTAAACAATGAATATACAGGGGGTGAATTTGTATTTGATTGTAAAGGTGAAAAACTAACAATACCTCAAAATGTCGGTGATGCTGTAATATTTCCCTCTAACTTTATATTTCCTCATCAAGTGAACAAAGTTACAAAAGGCACTAGATTTGCACTAATAGGTTGGGTAATATAGTGGATCCTATTTTTATAAAGGAGTTTTTACCTAAACAAGTTTTAGACATTTGTTATTCATATTCAGTCATTAAATATTCTAATTTAAAAGATCCAAAAATAGACACTCAAGCTAATTCTATTATTAGTGAACATAGTGATTATCTTATGGAAACAATAATGGAAGCTAGCACCCCTGTTGTAGAACAAAATGTAGGTAAAAAATTATTTCCAACATATTCTTTTATTCGTATTTATGACAAAGGGTCAGATCTTAAAGTTCATACAGATAGACCATCATGCGAATTTACGGTGGCTCTTTGTTTAGGTGCCGACCCTATAAATAAACCTTATGAAATATTTATTGGAAAAGAAGATAATGAGTCTGACTATAAGTATTATGACTCTGAAGCTAATTTTAAAAGGTATAAAATAGATTATAAATTTCCCATGATTACAAATAATGCATTAATTTTTAAAGGCATGGATAATATTCATTGGAGAGAATATTGCACACATGATCACTTTATGACTGTCTTTTTACATTATGTTGATCAACATGGTGAATTTTCTGAGTACAAATATGACAAAAGAAATATGTTAGGAGAAAAAAAATGATTAACCCACAAGATTTAAAAGATAAAAAAATTAAAATTTTCTTAGGTATGCCAATGTATGGTGGCTTATTAACTGAACCTACTATGCATGGATTATTAGATCTCCAACAATGGACAATGATGAATGGAATTGGTCTAAGATTTCAATCAATGGGTAATGAAAGTTTGATCACAAGAGCTAGAAATACAATTGTATCAATGATGCTTGATCAACAAGACTTTATTGCGACACACCTATTATTTATAGACGCTGATATAGGTTTTTCTTGGAAAAATATAGAAAGATTAATATGTGCAGATAAGGATGTCGTGTGTGGAATATATCCAAGAAAACACATACATTTAGAAAAAATAAAAAATATTTTAAATGAAGATCCAAATATTTCTTTAGATGCACTTGAGGCCAAATCTTTAGGATATAATATTAATCTTGATAATCCTTCTAATGTAAAAGGTGAAAATGGTTATTTTAAAGTTAATGAAGCTGCTACTGGAATGATGCTGGTGAAAAGAGAAGTTTTAACTACAATGTTCAAAAATTTTCCAGAAAGAAAATATGAGACAGACCAAATAGTCAATGGGCTACATTATAGGTCAGATAATTGTTATGATTTATTTGCAGTGGGACCGTATATGACAGCCGGTCAAAAAAGATATCTATCTGAGGATTATTATTTTTCTCGTTTATGGCAAGAGTGTGGTGGTGAAATATGGGCAGATCTTACAATGCCTCTAACACACTTTGGTAATAGAGCTTACAAAGGACATGTAGGATCTTTAGTCAAACCTAAATGATTGATACAAAAGTTATAAATAACTTTGTTTCAGATAAAAATCTACTAGAACATTTTTACTACAATTACATAATAAACGGCAGGATAGATCTAAGTTTTAAAAACAAAGGTTATGAGCATGAAAACCCACATTCATTCACTTCATCTAAAAATTCTAACAATTTTGATGAAATTTATTTAATTCATGTTCTCTATCATAAAATTAAAAAAAACTTTATACAATCAAATGTAAAAAGATGGCATTTAAACGTTTATCCACCTGGCTTTGATGGTACTATTCATACAGATTCAAAATCTGTTGAGTTACCTACTTTTTTATATTGTGTTACACCTAATTGGCAAAAAGAATGGGGTGGCGAATTTATAATATACGATCATAGTTTTCAGGCATCAGAAGTGGTGTCTTTTAATGAAGATCAACTTATAGTTTTTGATGGTTCAAAACCTCATAGAGCAGTAGCGTCCACCAAAAATTGTCCAATTCTTAGGACCACCTTAGCTTTTCACGAGTACGATAAATAAAAACAAATTTTGATTTTATAAAAATCAATAGTATAGTGTGAAAATGCCTCTAGTAAATTTTAGACCCGCCCCCGGTATTAACAAAGAAGTTACAGATTATACTGGTCAAGGTAAATGGACTGACGGTGATATGGTCCGCTTTTTTCAAGGATCAGCTCAAAAAATTAAGGGTTGGATAAGACTTTTAGATAAAACCATAGTAGGAGCAGTCCGTGATCAACACGCATGGGTTTCCTTAGATGGAACGAGACACAATGCTTTTGGCACAGATAGAAAATTATATGTTTATCAGGAGGGGGTTGCGTATGATATTACACCTATAAGAGAGACGCAAGCTTTAACTAATCCTTTTACAACCAATGGCACGACAACTGTAGTTGTTACTGATACAGGTCACGGTGCTGATAAAGGTGATTTTGTTACCTTTGATTCTTTTTCAGCTATAGATGGATTAGATATGAATAAAGAATTTGAAATAACCACAGTAGCAAATAATAACGCATATACAGTAACAACAGAATCTGCTGCATCTGGATCAACTTCAGGTGGTGGCGGGTCTGGTAATGCAAAATATCAAATAAATATTGGACCAGAGTTATCTGTTTCAGCCTTTGGCTGGGGGACAGATACTTGGGGTTCTGGAACATGGGGCACAGCTAGTTCTTCTTCAAATGTGACCTTGGAGGCTAGGCAGTGGTCTTTAGACAATTTTGGTCAAAAGTTAATTGCAACAGTTTTAAATGGAGGAGCCTTTGAATGGAGTCCCTCTTCAGGTGTGTCTACTAGAGCAACTGCTATAGCAAGCGCACCTACCGCATCAAGATTAAGTTTAGTTTCCACACCAGATAGACATTTAATTTTTTTTGGAACAGAAAGTGAAATAGGTGATCCCTCAAAACAAGATGACTTACTTCTAAGATTTTCTAATCAAGAAGATATTAATACTTATCAGCCAACAGCAGAAAATACTGCTGGATCACTTCGTATTGCTGACGGATCACGGATCGTGGCTGCAGAGAGATCAAGAGGACAGATATTAGTTTGGACAGACACCTCGCTTCACGGACTACAGTTCATCGGTCCACCATTTACATTTGGACTAAGACAACTGGGACAGAACTGTGGTATTGTAGGTATTCATGCAGGAGTAGATATTAATGGTATAAGTTACTGGATGTCTCAAGACTCGTTTTTTTTATTTGATGGTTCTGTAAAAAAATTACCCTGCACAGTGGAGCAGTTTGTTTTTAATAATATAAATATTACTGCATCTGAAAATGCATTTGCTGGGCATAACGGAGAGTTTAATGAAATAATGTGGTTTTATGCTAGAGCAGGGTCTGATCAGATAAATGCAATAGTCGCTTATAATTATTTAGAACGCACATGGTGGACAGGAACTTTATCACGAACTACATGGATAGATAGAGAGGTCTACGAAAATCCAATAGCAACAGAATATAGTTCTACCGCTGTTGCTAACAATGAAGTTATAAGTGGATTAACAGATGGTGCATCTTCAATATTTTTACACGAGACTGGTAATAACGGTGATGGTCAAGCAATCACAGCTTTTGTAAAGTCTGGTGTCGTACAAATAGGAGAGGGTAATGATTTTGCATTTGTTTCAAAACTTATACCCGACATTGAAGATCAAGAAGGTGTTCTAAATGCTAAACTTGAATTTAAAAATTATCCTAATAACAGCACAAGTGTCACTAAAACTGTAACCTTCCAAGATAATACAGATTTTATAAGCCTAAGAGGTAGAGGCAGGGAGTTTACTGTAAATGTAGTATCTAACACAACCGGCACAGCTTGGAGACTTGGTACACAAAGATTCGATATACAAGGAGATGGTAGAAGATAATGGCAAAGTTAACTATTACAAGATTACCGGATCCTAGACCTGAGTATGATGCTCAACAGTCCGCAGAATTAATAAGGTCTTTAGAAGAATTAGTACAACAATTAAACACACAATATAATTTAGATACACAAGAGGAGTCCACAAGAAGAAGTTGGTTTTTTTCTAATGGCTGATGTTTTTAAAAGATTTATTACTAATGTTACCACAACAGATTTGACAACAGTTTTTACTGTGCCAACTGCTAACGTAGCAGCTACACCACCAGTTCCTGTTTCTACATTTATTGTAAAAACTATTAATACACATAATTATGATGGCTCTAATGCAGTGACTGTCAACGTTGATCATAATAATGGTAGTGCAGACTTACAGATTTTCCAAATAGATGTTGCAGCATCTAATACTAACACTATTAGCACCAGCATGGTTTATCAAGAAGGGGACGCTATGAAGGTACAAGCTAACGCTGCATCTAGAGCTATGATTGAGGTTTCTGTTTTAGAGGTTAAACAACAACAATAATGTATGTGCTAGCAGATGTTCCTCCGGATATCTTAAAAATACTTGACAACGTAATTAGAGAAAAGGAACTATCTCCTTTAAATGGTGACTTAGCAGGTAATATAAAACATGAATATGGTATACCAAAAGGAAAAGCTGCGGTGTCCCCGATGTTAATGCATATGATTGTAAAACATCGTGAGAAATATCCTAACTTTTTTAAAAAGGCTCATTCTACTTTAAATTATAAAGAGTGTGAAATTGAATTATTTAATTTATGGGTCAACTTTCAAAAAAAGCATGAGTTTAATCCTATGCACGTTCATGACGGGTTATACAGTTTTGTAATTTGGCATAAAGTTCCTTACAAAATAAAAGATGAAAGAGCACGTTTACCTAATATAAGTGAATCAGATTTTAGAGCTGGTATGTTTGCTTTTTTCTTTTCAGAACCCTCAGGCAAAATTACACAAGAGGCTTTACCTGTGGACAATAGTTGGGAGGGCAAAGTAGCTTTATTTCCTGCCTCTTTAAATCATTGTGTTTACCCCTTCTACACATCTGATGAATACAGAATTTCAATTTCAGGTAACATAGGTTTTAAGATATAAAGCTATTGATTTCCTAGTTTATAGCCTATAAAACTATATTATGGCAAAAATTGTAGATGAACCAGTTCTTCTACGCTATGACACAATTGACGGCAAACAAGTGCCTGTCTATAGTGCCAAAGTAGAGACAACTGTAACAAATACTAAAACAGGACATGAATACAGCAGCCACGAAGAGGTGGATGCTGACATCGCCAACCCTGCAACAGAAACTAAAGAAGAAGATATTCGTAGAGACGTGCATGTTATTGCACCAAATTTATTTAGTGGAGCAGCTACTGGGGATGAATAATGTTAAAAAATATATTTAAAAGCGCTAAAAAACTTTTAAAAAACCCTATCGTACAATTAGGTATTGGTGCTTTATTACCTGGGTCTAGCTTCGTTGCTGGTATGGCACCTGGTCTTGCTAAAACAGTGCTAAGTAATCCTGCCTTATTACAGGGTGGCATAGGCTTACTAGCTGGAGATAAACCAGAAAACGTTGCACGTAACATAGGTATACAAGCTTTACTTGGGGGATTCAGAGGTATGGGTGAAGGTGGACCAGGATTTACAGAGGGAGTGAAAAGCACATTTATAACTCCAACTGGTAAAGTAGGAACCTCTTTATCTCAAACCAATCCATATGAAGCAGGCACAGTGGGAGGCACTTCTTCTGGTGGTATTGAAAATTTATTAAAAGGTGCCTCAGGTAAAATTATAGACGCTATTATTGAAAATCCTATCAGAGCTGCTGAAGCTGGTTTACTTTTAACAGCATTACTTGAAGGTCAAGATGATCCAAGATTAATGGATGTTGATCCAAATGTAATATTAGATAGAAGTCGGTATGAACAAGAATTAGCAGAAAGTTCTTTTCAAAATGCTACGGGTGGTATAGCTGGTTATGCCATGGGTGGAGAAAAAAAGACTAGCATTGGTATAAATGCCAATACTGGTGAGCCTAGTGGCTTGGTCACCGGACCAGGGACCGGTAAAAGTGATTCAATAAGATTTGTAAGTAGTGAGGCTAAAGTTCCTACAGATATATCAAATGGTGAGTTTATAATTACAAAAGAGGCCACAGATAAAATAGGACCAGAAAACCTATATGCGTTGCAAACTGCATTTGATAAAGACGCAGAAACATTTGAAGAGGGCCAAGAGAGGATGGCGATGGTATAATGGCAACTTTAGAAGAACTTAAAAATCAATATTTTGCAGATCTTATTAAATCTGGACAAGAGTTAGTTTCAGATTTACCACCTTTGCCAAAAGAAACTGTTCAACCTATTTCTGGTGCTGAAACACAAGCCTTAAATTTAGCACAGACAGATATTGCAAATAGACCTGACTTTTTAAACATGGGTGTCGGATCATTAGGTCAGGCATCTTTAACTGCTGGTAATGCTGCTACACAAGCGCAACAGTCAACAGGTATGTTTGATCCTACTACCACTCAACAATTTATGAACCCGTTCCAACAACAGGTGATTGATGAGTATACCAAAGAAATGCAACGTCAGTTTAACATTCAACAAACTGGTAGAGATGCTAAGGCTGCAGCAGCAGGGGCTTTTGGTGGTAGCAGACAAGGTGTTTTAGACGCTGAAGCTGCAACAGGTTTCCAAAGACAATTAGGGCAAGGTATAGCTGGTTTACTTTCAGGTGGTTTTCAACAAGCACAAAGAGCAGCACAACAAGCTTTTGAAAATCAACAAAGAAGAGGACAACTCGCTGCTCAAAACTTAGCTAATATTGGAAGAGTGCAAACAGGTTTAGGTCAAGTCTTTGGTCAGTTTGACCCTATAGCATCAGGGGTTTTAGAAAGAGATGTAAGCACATTGGCTAGAATAGGTGCAACAGAAAGAGGTATTGGACAGGCAGAAAGAGCTGCTGACTTTGCAAATCTAATGAGATCTTATAATCAACCATTCCAAGCTCTATCTAGACAAGGTGCATTACTTGGTGGCTTTCCTTCATACGCAGAGAGTCAAACTCAACAATTATTCAATCCATTATTCACAGGCATAGGTTCATTATTTGGTGGAACCGGGACGGCATAATCCATGAGCGAGTCAGGATTTGACGTACTAAAAGGTTTTCAACCTGAGGGTGGTTCTATAACTTATGAACCGTACACTCCTATTGTCCCACAAAATACTCCAATAGAATATGAACAAGAAAAAGCTGCAAAAGATCAAATATCTATAGATCAAGCGGCAAGAATAGAACAAGATACAAATCTATTTAATTATTACGCTAATCAATATGCAGGGCAAATGTTACCTGTCATTCAAGCAGGAAATCTTAATATGGATAACTATGCACAAATGTTAGGTTTAGGTAAGAGGTACAGTCCTGATGACTTCAAAAAAATTATAGAGGAATCAATTGGTCCAATAGAGGATGACACAGCAGGTAGACAGTTTACAAGATTCTTAGTTGACTCATTTAACGCCAGGACACCTTACAAAGGAGCTGCAGGAGCTCTTGACCTTTACTTACAAGTTGTCGGTAAAAGAATGGATAGAGAGGATCAGATTAAGACTGCTAAATTAGAAAGAAGACTAATGGTGGGTGAGTTAGCTGCGAAACAGGCAGCAGAGGCTAATGAAAATATTAAAGCTGTAGAAGCAGATTTTTACCTAAAAAAAATGGGTTATGATAATGCTAATGCACAAGAGTATCTGGGCTTTACATCTGACATATTAAAAAAAATAGCTCAAACAAATCTTGATATGGAGGAGGAGAAATTAAAAGCTAGTATGCACTTTTTAAAAAATCCACAACAACCAGTGCAAGTAGCTTACACAGGACCTGATGGTAAAGTTGTAGGACCTATAGCTGCCATGCCTATACTTACAGAAACTGGTATACAGTACAGATTAGGTAGAGTTACTGAAGATGGTCAACAAATATTTGATGTAAAAATACCAGGTGATGAGCAAGGTAGATTAAACCTATTCTTTCCAAGTAAACAAGGTGCAGCAGAAGATGTGGGTAACTTTAAAAATTTACAATTGTCACAATCAAAAGTTAGAGAGGGTTCGTCAAACTTATTTACTCTACAAAACCAGTACGATGATGTCGTAAGTATTTTAAATGTAGCAAAAGCTGATCCATCAAAAGTCGGTGTATCTGGATCTATTAAAAAAGCTTTACAAGAAGTTGGAGCGACTACAGAGGCTGTCTTAAACTTACTTGGCGGTGAGGCTGGAGTAGGAGGAGCGTATGGAACAGGTCTTGTGGATGAAGGACAATTATTATTTTCATATGACCAAGCAAACCCTGGAGCAATACCTACCGGTGGCACTGTTGATACATCTATTAAAGACGACATTATTCTAAGAGACCTACCCACAAAAGTAGGCGGTCTCACTGTGCCTTTTAAAAAAGAAACCAAAGTCGTACAAGCTTCTTTGAATGATATCGTGCAAACATCATGGTGGGAGGGCCAAGGCTATGATCCTACATATGCACAAAACAAAGTGAAAGAAATATTTATTATTTATGGTTTAGCAAGAGCTCTGAAATCCACAGGTCGATTAAACGTTGATGATATACAAAGAGCCTCTGAAGCTGTTTCTATTTATGGATTACAGTCACCACAAGCTGCAATTGCAAAACTAGAGCAAGTTGCATTAAAATTATCTGATGCACAGAAGGCTATTATAAGATCAACACCCGAGGTTCTCGGAACAACTCCTGAGGTTAACGAAGTCATCATACCTTTATTAGAAAGGTTAAACTTACCTGTAGATCCATACAGACAATATTTTATGACACCAGGTGAAAGTGGGTCTACAACTGCTACACAACCTGAGGGAACTTTTCCAACAACTATTAATGAGGCTGTAGAACAAAGCACAACTGTTGCACCTGAGGGCTCGCAATCTTTAAAAGTGGAGGACCTGTTCGGTACACTGTAATGGCACCTTTAAAAGCACAAAATTACATAACTTTGATGGAAGGCACTGAAAATCAAAAAAGTTTTTATTTACAAAATCCCTCTCAACCTACTGAAGATGATATTCTCAAAATAAAAAAAGCTTACGGTATTGACCCTGATACAACATTAGATCAAACAAGAGATTTATTAAATAAAATAGAAGCTGGTGAGATCAAGTCACCACTAGCTACCTTGCCAGAAGGTGCAGCAGGGTTTGGTGAACTTTATGAAAGAGCTGCAGACGTAGCAGAGAGAGCAGAGCTTATAAAAGATCCACTACAATACTATGGTAATACTTTTCTACCCATGGATGGACTTATATCAGAGCCGTCATTTAGTATGTCAGGAGGCTTCTTAGGAGTGACTGCAGCACAATCTGCAAAAATTGCAGCTACAAGAAACCCGTTTGCAGTTTTAACTCCTGGTGAATTTTTAGTGGCTGAAGGTGCTGGGTCTGATATAGGAACTAAAATTTATCGGTTCGGTAATAATATAATTAGAAGTTTAATGGATTTACCTGAGGACGACCTAGCAACACAAACTAGCCAAGCTTTATATGACACATCTTTAAACATAATGTTTACTGGAGGGGCTATGACCATGGCTCCTATATTTAATGCAGGTAAAGCCACCATAGGTAAATATATCTTCGGAGTTTCACCTGATAAAGCTAACTTAGAAAAGATTGCACAAATATCAGAAACATATGGCATGCCAATGGGTTTGATTCAGGCATCTAACATGCCTTTTTGGAAGGGTTACAGTAAAGTTATTGGTGTTTTTCCATGGATTGGTAGTGCATTTAAAAAACAAGCACAGGCTGTAGACGAAGGATCAAGACAATATTTAGGTTCACTTGCAAATAGTATGGCACCAATGCAAACCATGACTATGTTAGGTGCAGACTTTCAAAAAATAATGGGCAAAAATTATGATGCAGTACGAGCTACCCAACAATATATGTATGAGAACTTTGAAGAATATGCCAAGAAGTTAGCTGGTAAAAAAGTAATTAACATATCTGGATTTAAAGAAGTAGCTAAAGATACTGCTGCACAATTCAGAGAAGCTATACCGGGTATGCAGGGTTATGGTGAGTTTAGATTTCCTGGAGATGGAACAAAAAGAGCTTTTGGTCAATTCTATGAAACCATGAGCAAATTAGATGAAAACATCACATTAGAACAAGCTGTTACAATGAGGCAGATGTTTAATGACTTTATTACAAATTTTAAAACAGAATTTAAGGGAACTATACCTAGAGAAGAGGCGCAAGCGATAGGTAACTTAGCTGCAAGATTAGAGTATGATATTTTAAATTTAAAAAATATAGATAATGCAGTTGATGAAACAGTATTTAATACTGCAATAGCAAAATTAGCTGCTGCAAATGAATACTTTGCGTTCACAATGCCCACATTCCAAGGTGGTGTTGCAGCAAACATGAAGCAAGTAAATTCTAATATATTTGGACCTGGCCCTGATGTAGAGCGTGGTTTGATGTATACAGATGAAATGTTTAAGATAATTTTTGGTAGAGCTAAAACAAGTAATGACGCTATGAAGCATTTAATCGAGTTATCTCAAACNACACCAGATCAAATAAGAGCTTACAACAAAGCAGGTAAAGTCGAGGGTAAAGTCGTAGATATTGAAACTCTAGTAAAAGACATGGACATAAATTCACCAACTTATGGACAGATGNTTAAAAAGACAGTGCCAATNATAAGCGCTGCACCTGACGCTGGTAGAAAAAAAATAGTAAGAAAATTATTTGATGATGCNATNGAAGCATCTATTGAAGGTNTACCACCCGGAGTNAGTGCCACACAATTTATAAATTTAAAAGATGTTGCACCTGAAGTTATAAGAGCTAAAGGANTTAAAAAAGCGGCACCAGAGCTATTAGAGTTTAGCGATGTAAGATTTAACCCCTCTAATTTTGCAAAGTCACTTGGGCTAGATACAAAAGAAGGACAAGAAATACTTGCCACAGCGCTTGAAGGCACTGGTGTATCAGTAAAAGGTGTACAAAGATTTTTAGATGCTGTAAGTCAGGCAAAAAGTTTTGAAATAAATGACTCTTCAACCTTCTTACAAAGACGATTAACATTGACAGGCTTAAAGGGACTGATGTTATTTGGTGCTGGCACAGGCGCTGCATCAACAGTCAGCGGACCATTTAGTCCAGTATTAACTGCTTTAGTATTAAAATATGGTTCAAGCATTTTATCTAATCCAAAATACCTAAAAACATTTACAGAGCTTTATGAAAACATGGCAAAAAATCCTGGAGATTTAGACAAAGCCTTAACACTATCAAGACGTAATGACATATTGGAATGGGCTTCAACTGTGCTACCAACTGATGAAGAGGTAGAAAGACAAGAGTTTATAAATAGTATTGATGAGTCTATATTTAGTTTGATGCAGAAAGGTCAAACTAAGATAGAAGCAGAAAATGCAAGAGAACAACAATTAAATATGATGTCGGGTAATATAAACAAAGCACAACAAAGGGTTACAGGAGAACTTTTAAATAGAATAAATAGAACAATGCAACCTATAGGTGGAGAAGACACACCACCGACTTTTACTCCAGCTACTAGCTCTTTTAATCCTAGAGTGCCTTTAAATAATCAGGTAAGAAACGAATTAGCCTTTGGCACACTAGATGACGCAATCACAGCACAGGGAGGTATAGGTAGTTTATGAGCACTGCTTTACAATTCACTTCTGTTTTTGATCCTGCCAATCCACCTCAAAAATTAAATATTGGTGGCATGGGAATGAGCCCTAAACCTGTTACTAAAAGCAGATCATTACCTATCGCTGCAAGTAAAGCGTTAGAGGCTAGAGGTATTAAAACTGAGGCGATAAAAGATTTAGAAACACCTCCTCCTGTATCTGTAGCAGATAATGACCCTATCTTAGTGCCACCACCTCAACTAGAAAGATTGCCTTTTCGCCCAAGATTTGATGACGCAACACCCATGAATCCTATGGAGTTTGGTATAAAACAAGAACCAGATCCAAGCGATCTAGAAAAGATGAGACAGCTTGGTATGATTCTTCAAGCACAAAACAACATGGGCGGTATCATGGCAACTCCAATGAGAGAAGAAACAGGTCTTGCAGCTTTAGCAAACATGACATATGGTGATGGAGGAAAAATACCAGTATGATTGAAATAACAGATTCACTTCGAGAGCAGGTACGTCATCATGAAGGCGTACGCACTACTATGTACTTAGACACATTGGGAAAAGCCACAATCGGAATAGGCCACCTTATACTTCCGCACGAGAGAGAAAGATATGCAGAAGGCGTAGAGATTACCATGGAAGAGGTAGAAGAACTCTTCGATATTGATTTAAACAGAGCAGCAGCGGGAGCTGATGAGCTGATAGCTGAGAAGATTGGACACGATCTACCTCAGGTCATAGGTGAAGTCTTGGTCAACATGTGCTTTCAGCTGGGAAAAAATGGTGTCTCTAAGTTTAAAAACATGTTTAGATGCATGAAAGAAGGTGACTGGGAAGGTGCCGCTTTTCAGATGAAAGATAGCCGTTGGCACAAACAAACTACGAACAGATGTGAAGAACTCGCATCTATCGTTGCTAATTACAAGGAATAAGGTTAAAATTAGTTATGAATAGAAAGCCTAAAATGGAGTCTGGTGACGCAGAAATGAATGAAATTAGTAAACAATTAGAAAAATATGTTGATAAAATTATGAAAGCTGCACAGAATCCAAATATACGGGGCTTACCAAAAAACATACCTGGTGGAATTGTTGTTCAAGCAAACTTACCAGGAGGTATAGGTATAAGAAAAGCTAAAAAAGGCGGTATGAGAGGCAAAAAATAATGGCAAATAGAAAACTAAGAAAACCACCAGAGGGTAAAAAAGGCAAAGGCTTACGTAAATTACCTAAAAAGGTAAGAAACAAAATGGGCTTTATGAAAGATGGCGGTCTTGCTGAGGCAACTGCTAAATTGAAAGCTCAAGGTCTTAAAGACGGTGGCATGAAGATTGTAAGAGGCACAGCTCGTGGTGGCGGTGCAGCTACAAAAGGTTTAGGTTATAACGAAAGACCTAACTAATCCAATCTTTAAGCTCATCACCCATAACTTGACTGGCTATGTCAACCTTGCTCTTCAGGGCAAGTAAAATCTTTTCATCTACCGTTCCTTTACAAACAAAGTCAACATACGTCACTTTATTCTTCTGTCCTATTCTGTGTGCACGATCCTCACTTTGTAATCTTATCTCAAGATCATAATTGTTTGAAAAGTAGACAACAGTATGAGAGGCAGTAAGAGTGATTCCATATCCACCAGTCTTAGGGTTTGCAACAAGGTACGTAAGATCATGTCCTTCATCCTGAAAATTTTTGACAAGATCCATGCGTACTTGATTTTCTGTATCACCATAAAAAGCTGCAGTCGAAGTATCACCGTATTTCTCCTTTAGTTTAGTTGTTATTGTCTGAATGTTGTGACGATAAGTTGCCCAGATGATTACCTTACCACTGACCTCGTCCAACAAATTAAATAGCTCTTCATATCTTTTAGTAGGCAGGTCGTGGGTTTCGCCTTGGTCATTTATGGTAAACCCACAACATACCTGGTGCAACTTAACAATCTGTGAGAGCCGGTTCACAGATGTGGTTGTTTCGTCATTGAAAATAAACATTGCGTTCCTTCTCAATGATTCATAAGCTACGAGTTGTTTCTCACTCATGGCTATGAATCTCTTTTGATAAATCTTAGGAGGTAGATCTACACACTCTTCTTTTTTTACTCTAAATGAATGTGCATATATCTTCTTCTCTAATTCATCTAATCTTTGATAACCTGTAATCAACGGAAAGNNACGACCACCTGACGTGGGTCTGCTNATTATCTTGGCGTATCNTGCCCTNAAAGCATAATANTTTTTACCTAATATGTTTTTATCTAGAAATGAAAACTGTGAGAATATATCAAGAGGACTTTTAGTTATNGGTGTGCCAGTCAAGATTCTTTTGTAACCTATCTTTTCTGACATCTTNAGTAATGTCTTTGTGCGTTTAGCTGTGTGTGTTTTGATTGTTGTGCTTTCATCTACGATCATCATCATCTTATCAGGTATTCTACGACCNAGCAGATGTGTTAAATACTTTGTGCCTTTGGGTGTGGATAAGGCTTCTATGTTCATCAAAAATATATGTAANTTNTGTTTNAGAGCTTTTANAAAAAATGCATCAGTGCCTAAAAATTCTTTTGTGTAAGGATCTACAAGAGACGGATCCCANGTGTTNACTTTGTAATCAAACTCACCNGATAGAAATGTATTGATTTCCTTCATCCAGTTTCGATACACGGACTTCGGAGCAAGGACCACGGCATAGTCCACCATATCTCGTTGATTTAACAAGACTAAGTCNACTAATGCAGTNAATGTTTTACCTGTNCCCATCTCCATCAAATATGCAAACTTATCCATGTCAGTGTTATGACANGCAGNTACNGCATCNATTTGATGTTTGAAGGGNTCCTTCAAAAAAATGTTAGCCATATAAAAATAATATATTGCATTTTGTTGGGATTTCAAGTATAAGATTAGGTATAGAACGAATCAAACAATTAGCTGTTGTTTGAGGCTTGTGGCGGAACAACGTTTCATTGCAGAGGCGTAACGCACAGGGGTGATAGAGCAGGGCCAACTGGCTGATGCTATCATGAGTAGGTTCGAGTAGGGTAGATGAAATGTTTATCTGCATCCTGAAAGTTGGAGGTGAAACAACTAGCCCTCCCTTGCCGTTCTTATAAAGGAGGTTCAATGGCTGAAGTAATCGATTTCGAAGATCTCAAAAAAGATTCAGGCGATTTAAAAAAATTAGAAGACTCAGAGTTACAAAAACTCAGTAACAATATTCAAAAATTATTAGACTTAGACAAAACAATNGAAGAGTTAGAAGAAACTATCAAAGAGTTTAAAANAGAACGAGCNATAGTNTCNGAAGAAACAATACCACAACAAATGCAAGAGCTTGGTATTAGCGATACNACTATGGCTGANGGTAGTAANATNACTATCAAAGAAGGTTTTCATTGCAGAATACCAAAAGATAAAATTGAAGAGGCACATGCNTANCTNAGANAANAAGACTTGGGTGACATAATNAAAAANCAAGTNTCAACAAGTTTCGGAACGGGTGAAGATAATATGGCTGGAGATTTAGCTGGTTANATNCAGGAAAACTACGGCATCACCCCTGACGTGAAAGAATCAGTGCACCCCTCGACACTGAAGGCGACATTAAAAAANCGCCATGAAGAGGGATTATCGGACCCTGACGATCTNTTTGGGATCTTCATACGTCCAGAAACCAAAATAACCAAAGGAAAAAAACAATGAATCAACCAAAGAAAAACGAACAAGCAGTAGNAAAAAAAGAATCTTCTGCTGTTGCCGCACCTGTTGTTGACTTATCATTAGTNGCACAGGATGCAGGGCAAGGTTTGTCTGAAATAAATATGGACACGATACAAATACCTTTCTTAAAAATTCTTAGCTCAATGTCCCCGCAGACTAAGAAACAAAANAAGGAATATATTGAAGGAGCAGAAGAGGGTATGATTTTCAACACTGTCACAGAAGAACTCATAGATGGTGCTGAAGGTATCACGGTCGTACCATGTTACTTTGAACCAGTCGCATTAGAATGGACTGATAGAGGAACTGGTTCTTCGGCTCCAGTGGCACAACACCCTGTGGACACCCCGCTTTGGGATAACACCAAAAAAGATGAGCTGGGTAAAGCTAGGCTTCCACAAGGCACATACTTGGAGCGAACTCACAATCATTACTGCCTCCTTATAGACAAAGACGGACTTACTACTCAAGTCCTAATTAGTATGAAAGTGAGTGGACTATCCAAATCCAGAAAATGGAATAGTCTTGTTTTGTCNGCGAAGGTAAAAAANGGTGAACAAGTCATCAACCCTCCTAGTTGGTATTTCACTTATAATCTTCGAACAAAGCCACAAACAAANGAAAAAGGTGATTGGTACGGCTGGGATATTTCAAGGAGCAATCCTGTAACACCAGACATCTATGCAGAAGGTAAAGCCTTCAATGCGTCAGTGAAAAAAGGTGATGTNGAAGTNAATTACGAGCAAGAAGACACAGGCTCAGAAAAAACAGATGGCGAAAATCCCTTTTAAATAGATTGGGGGCTTCGGCCCCCTTTTTTACATGGAAGCGTATCAAAAATTACAGAAGATCTTTAATGGTCTAACGAGAGCACACGGTGTTTTNTATAAGGGAGAAACAAAAGAAAGTGGCAAAGTCGGTGGAAAAGCATACATCATCAAAGAAGAAGTCACAGACAAGCATTGGCAAGACCATGTTGCAGGTGTTGACCCTAGTCTTGGCATTATCCCCATACGTGACGATTCTAATTGTATTTGGTCTTGTATT
>FUFK010055857.1_pt1 | contig 23302 bp, 10 predicted proteins | sample 1021851 | NCBI WGS metagenome assembly FUFK01 (sample SAMEA51879418, study PRJEB19060) | metagenome | reverse complement strand
GAACTTACGAATAAAAGTTTTTCTTTGGGATTCATAAAAAAACGAAACTAAGCCTATTATAGACTTAATCTCGTAGGTGGTCAAGTTCGGGTGGACAGTTTATGAACCGTTCTTTAGTTTCTCTACTTCAGCAGCGAGTTCCTTGACTGCATTGACCAGATACCATGTGAGGTTGTCTGGATTAACTGATAGAGCTCCTGTGGTTTCTTGTTTTACGACATCAGGTAAAATTTCTTGTATCTCTTGTGCAATTACACCAAGTTGTTGTCCTTCCTTGTTAACTACAACTGCTTTTGGATTTTCAAAATCAACAATTTCATCCTCAGTTCGATATTCAAAGTTCTTAACTTGTATTTGTTTTATCTTATCAAGTCCAGTATCATTACTAACCACATTCTTCTTAATTCTAATATCAGAAGTCGTTGACCAAGTGGAACTGTTAGCTCCATTGTACGAACTTCCATATGCAGCAAAGAAAGTATTACCACCCTTATCTGTGTCGTTATAACTAATAATTGCAGCTTTGGTGACACTACCACTCGAAGCTCTGCAATAAGCACCGAGGAAAACATTTTGTTCTCCTGTTGTCAACGGTGTGACATAGGTTGCAGCCCAGTTACCCAAAATTGTATTTTGACCACCAGTAATGCTTCTTCCAGTGTAAGCACCAATGATAGTATTTTCAGAATCAGTTACAGTTGAGCTATCTAAAGCGTATGATCCAAGAACGGTAGTGTTTGAACCTGTTGTTACGTTTGCACCAGCATTATAACCTATCATAGTACAATCATTAGCGGTGGTAACGTTATTTGCACAATTTGAACCCATAGCGGTATTTCTTGTACTAGTTGTGGCGTCATACCCGCAATAATGACCGATATATGTGCAATGATCTCCAGTTAATGATCCACTTCCAACTGCCCTATCTCCAATTATCGTTGAATAATTACAGTTTTGATTTTTACCCGCCTCATAACCAATACAAACACTAGCAGCACCTGTTGTATTGGAAGTCATTGCATTATAACCAATAGCAACTTGATTTGACCCTGTATTAAGTCTCGCTGCATTTACTCCAACAGCTGTATTATCACTTGTAGTTGAACTTGAATGCAGTGCGTGATCTCCTACAGCAACATTAGATGATCCAGTTGTGTTATCATGTAATGTATATCCACCTACAGCAGTGTTATAACCTCCTGTTGTGGTTCCTCCCATGGCCTCCAGACCCAAGGCAACGTTCTGTGTTCCAGTTGTTAATGCATCTGCAGCGTTAGCACCAACAGCAGTATTACCTGATGATGTTGTGTTTGCACCTAAAGCACCATATCCAAGTGCGGAATTATTAGCACCTGTCGTATTAGCATCTAAAGCTGCAGAACCCACGGCAGTGTTGTATGCACCAGTTGTGTTTACTTTTAAAGCATCTTTACCAAAAGCTGAGTTATTAGCTGCTGTCGTGTTATTTTGTAAAGCACTTCTTCCAAAAGCACAATTATTATCACCAGTTGTACTGCTTTGTAATGCAAAAGTTCCTAAAGAGCTATTACTATCACCAGTTGTGTTTCCTGTTAATGCGTTATAACCAACACCAGTATTATTAGATGCTGTAGTATTTGCATCTAGAGCAAAAGCACCAATAGCAGTATTTTCAGAGCCAGTTGTGTTTCCTCCTAGTGCTACGTAGCCAACGGCAGTATTATTATTTGCTGTTGTGTTTGCATCTAAAGCAGAATCTCCAACAGCAACGTTATAACTTCCTGTTGTGTTCGCAAACATAGAACTATGACCAAGAGCAGTATTTTCAGAGCCAGTTGTGTTTGTGAATAAACTGTCAGTACCTACGGCAGTGTTTCCATTTGCAGTTGTATTATTTCCCAACGCCATTCTACCCACAGCTGTGTTAGAAGTTCCAGTTGTATTGTCGGTTAAGGCATCTTTTCCTACAGCCACATTTTCACTTGCTGTAGTATTAGCGTCTAACGCTCCAGCTCCTATAGCCACGTTGTCCGCACCAGTTGTGTTTACTACTAATGCAGCGTATCCAACTCCAGTGTTGTTACTAGCGGTGGTGGTATCTCTTACAGCGAAAGCTCCTATTGCAGTGTTCTGGTTTCCTGTACTATTATCTCTTAGAGCATATGCTCCAAAAGCAGAATTACTATCAGTATTTGATGCACTCAAAGCACTTCTACCAACAGCAGTATTGTAGTCTGCTGTAGTGTTGGCATCTAAAGATGCGTGTCCAACAGCTACATTATCAAATCCAGTTGTATTTGCCGTTAAAGCGTCTTCTCCAACAGCAGTATTATTAGACGCAGTTGTGTTTGCCGTTAATGCATTTTTTCCTAACGCAGTATTTTGGAAACCTGTGGTATTTGTGGCTAATGCGTTACGACCAACAGCTACGTTTCCATATCCAGTTGTATTCCCATCTAAAGCAGACCTACCAACAGCAGTATTTTCTACTCCAGTTGTGTTTGCGGTCAGCGCTCCATCACCAACAGCAGTGTTTTGTATCCCATCTGTTAATGAATCTAGTGCAGTGTTACCGATCTTTACGTTAGTATCAGTAAATCCAATACCTAACTTACCAGCAGTAATTGCGACACCAACATTTATATTTTGAAGAAATGTTGCATTCGTATTAGTTCTTATATTTTCTGTTCCAGCAACACCTGTTAAACCTGATCCATCACCAGCATAACTCGTAGCAGTAACTACACCTGTGAAGAATCCATCACCATCTTTACTTAAAGTTATTCCACTTCCAACAACAATTCCATTTCTCGCAGTAATCAGTCCAACTGCATCTACGTTTGTTACGTCTTCATAAGTTAATGTACCACCAATCGAAACAGTTCCACCAACAGCGAGTGTGTTCGTGACCGTAAGAACACCAACNGTAACATCGGTGGTGTTCTTTATTACTTGTCCTGTNACTTTGGTAAGTGCCATTTATCTTTTTAGTTATTTATTCAGAGACTTCTGGTTCTGGTGGCGCCTCTGGTGTTTCTGGGGCTGGTGCTTCTGGTAGTTTTACACCGAGTTCTGATAGATACTCAATTACACCTTGTACTTTCAAAAGTAGAGTTCTTTTTGTTTCAATCTCATTTGATAATGTCTTTGCTTGATTAACCAAATTCTGTAAATGAGTTTGATGATCTTGTAGTTCCATAACTTAGAATAATTTTGTCTTTATTATATATGAGGTCAGAGAGAGTGTCAATTTAACTTACTCTCTAACTCTTTAACTTTGGCAGATAGCTCCTTGATTGCTTGAACCATGACAGGAATCAAATTACCCTGTTTCGCTTCTAGTTTGTCTGGATTACTATCCATCACTAAATCTAAGTAATCAGAATCTTTTTGTACTTCCTGTAGTTCCTGTGCAATAAATCCAGCTCTTATCTTTCCATCATTAATATCTGGTTCTCTTCTTTGCCACTTAAATTTAACAGGTCTTACCTTATCTAAGAAATCAAGACCAACAGGAAGATCAACCACCTCTGTTTTATCTCTTACATCAGATAAAGAACTGATTGATGTTTGATTACAACGTAATGCACCTACAGATGAATCACCTAAAGTGACTTCATTAGATGCACTATTTGAAGATGGTTGTGCGTTATGTCCAAGACTTGTATTATTAGTTCCAGTTGTTGAAGTTTGACCAGCAGCATGACCAATAGCAGTGTTATCATCAGTATTGTAAATGTTATACATTGCATTTTGACCAACTGCAACGTTATAAGATCCACCTTGCATCTGATAGCAAGCACCTTGACCAATAGCGGTATTGTATTGTCCTGTTGTAAGATTTTCAAGAGCTGCACTACCAAAAGCTGAGTTTCTCTCTCCATCAGTGGCGCTGGTTAAGGCATTTACACCCATAGCAGTGTTGTAATTACCTGTGGTCATTGCATCAGCACAATTGTAACCCATAGCAACGTTATTTGCTCCAGTTGTCAATGATTTTAAGCAATTATTTCCAACAGCAACGTTTTCTGATGATGTGCATTGATCTAGAGCTTTATATCCAACAGCAACGTTGTATGATGCTGTTGTAGCTGTAGATAAGGCAGCTCTACCAATAGCAGTGTTTTGTCCTCCAGTTGTTAGTGCATCACCAGCGTATGAACCCACAATAGTATTTGAGTCACCTGTTGTCATAGAAACACCAGCTTCATTACCTACGGCAACATTTTCATTACCACCTGTTAACGAGAGCAATGCAGCATAACCGATAGCAACGTGTCTGTTACTATTTGAAGTAATACTAGCTAAAGAAGCACGACCCAATGCAGTATTTCTAATTGATGATGTATTTGATGCTAAAGCACCTTCTCCAAACGCTGAATTATCACCACCGTCTACATTATCATTCATAGCATTGTAACCCACAGCGGTATTTCTAGTTCCAGTTGTGTTTGCTGATAAAGAATTACAACCAACACCAGTATTATAACTTGCAGTGGTATTTGCATCTAAGCAACTATCTCCCACTGCTGTATTTGTTGCTCCTGTTGTGTTAGCACCCAAAGCATTTTTACCAACGGCAGTATTATAACTCGCAGTAGTGTTTGCATCCAAAGCACCTGATCCAACAGCAGTGTTGTCTGCTCCAGTTGTGTTTGCTTCCAAAGCTTTGTGTCCACAAGCAGTGTTGTTAGATGCAGTTGTATTAAATTCTAGTGCATCTTTACCAACAGCAGTATTATAACTTCCAGTGGTATTTTCTTCCATACTTGCTTTACCAACAGCCGTATTACTTTCCCCAGTAGTATTTTCTTGCAATGATATCGTACCAACAGCAGTGTTGTTAGATGCAGTTGTATTTGATTGCAAAGATTGAGATCCTACTGCTGTGTTTGATGCTCCAGTTGTGTTTGCAGTGAGAGCATCATAACCAATTCCTGTAGCATCATGTGCAGTTGTATTAGCATCTACAGCATAAGCACCAACGGCAGTGCATCTTGTTCCAGTTGTGTTTGCTGTTAAAGAGTAGGCTCCAACTGATGTGTTGTCATCGGCAGTTGTATTGGCATCTAAAGCAAAAGCACCCACAGATACGTTCCTTGTTCCAGTTGTGTTTGCTGCTAAAGCCCCTTGTCCAACAGCAGTGTTATAATCCGCAGTTGTGTTTCCACCCAAAGCTGCTTTACCAACAGCAACATTATAACTACCTGTTGTGTTTGCATCTAATGTCTCAACACCAATAGCAATATTTTGAGTTCCAGTTGTGTTTGCGACTAGAGCGAAATATCCAATCGCAACACTATTACTCGCTGTTGTGTTTGCTTTTAAAGCATCTCTACCAATAGCAGTATTATTTGCTCCAGTTGTGTTATAAAATAATACATTATGACCAATAGCGGTATTGTTACTAGCGGTTGTATTATCGCCTAAAGCTTGCCTTCCTATTGCAACGTTCTGACCTCCAATGGTATTATCATTCAGTGAATTTGAACCTATAGCTATATTATTTTCCCCAGTTGTATTTGCTGTTAAAGCATTAGCAATTGCTACATTAACTGAACCTGTTGTATTCGCTCCTAAAGCGTCTTTTCCTAAAGCGTAGTTATAATTACCTGTTGTATTTGCATCTAAGGCTCCAGAACCAACAGCGACATTATGTGATCCTGTTGTGGCAGCAGTTAAAGCGTTCTCACCAACAGCAGTATTATGAGTTCCAGTGGTTAATGAATCTAGTGCGGTATTACCAACCTTTACGTTAGTATCAGTAAATGCAATTCCTGGCTTTCCAAATTGTCCAACGGTGGCTATACCAGAGAATACTACGTTTCCATCTACACTGATACTCGCTGCGATTCCTGGCCTTGTGCCAACTTCAATACCCTGTCTTGCAGTAATTAAACCAACCGCATCAATATTAGTTACGTCTTCATATGTTAATGTTCCACCGACTGATACACTTCCACCAACATTCAAACTACCAGCAATACCAACACCACCACTGACAATGACTGATCCAGTTGTAGAACTTGTAGAGTCTGTTGCGTTTGTAAAACTGGTAATACCAGATACAAACAAGTCTGTCATTGAGTTAACACCGACAAATTTTGTTGCAGTTATAATTCCAGCACTTACGTTTTGAACTGAGATATCATCTGTACTCTTTAATGCTACGTTTCCTTGTCTACCATAGAAACCTGTGACTGCTGAACTTGTTGCACCAGCAAATCCAATATGTCTTACCTGTATTGCAACTCCATCATCAGGTGCTGATGTAAATGTAAGTGTACTCTCAATAACNGAGTAAGCTCTNACTGTTGATGAGTCAGTGGGATGTTGAGTGACACCATCAAGTGTAACTANAANATCATGANTTGAGGGAACATCTTTTGAAAGATTGNANGATNNNGTNGATCCNTNACCTGTNAAGTTATCAATTGTATTATCATCAATATCAAAACTTGGTGCAGTTTCACCAATGAATGTTCCAAATACCTTATCAACTGAAGCGGGTGGTGTGCTGAATATAATTACTGAGTCTGGTAAAACACCATAACCANNTGTAGGTGAACCAGTATCTTGTGGTTGTTGAATTACACCGTTGATTGAGAGACTGATCTGTCCAGCACGACTGACTCCAGCTCTTGTACCNTTACTGTGTGTTGCAGAGAATTTTGTATTGACTCCATCAAANGCAACATTTAANGTATGAGATCCNCCAGCAGCACCACTTGTAAGATNNATCGCAGTTGAAGATGCTGCGTTTGAAGCNTTGGTTGCAAGTTGTATTGTATTTGGATCTACCTTGATTATGAAATATACTCCATCTGCAAGTCCACCTATCGCTGTCCCGCCACCATCATTATATGTTACTCTCTGTCCTGTCAGGAATCTATGGTTTCTAAAAGTTAGAGTGTTACCAGAAATTGACACAATGGAAGTATCCGTTGCATCAAAAGTTACCGTAAATGATTGTATGTCATCTAACAGTTTAAAATTGTTTGTTGAATCTCCTACTACCGCAGGGTTTCCTATGTAAGGCATCTCTCTTTACTTTTAGTTATTTATTCCGTGACAACGGAAGATCCATTGAATCCACCATTCTTGCCATCTGTATTTACGATCTCAGCATCTGCAGCTGACTTTGTGGAATAAGACTTACGATCTGCGTAAGTATCAGTCCAAGTTGAATCTCCTTTATAGTAGACTGGTTTCGCAGCTCCTAATAAAACAGAATTCTTTTTAATGTGGTACGCCATAGTTTTTAGTTATTTAGTTGGGATTTGAGTTGTTCGACCTCGGCAGATAGTTCCTTGACTGCATTAACCAATGCCCATGTGATAGGATCATTGCTAACAGTCTTAGTTCCAAATTTACCCTCCACAATACACTCTGGCATAATCTGTTCAATTTCTTGTGCAATTAAACCTGTGTAAACATCATCTTTTCCCTCTCCTAGACAAATCTGTTTTGGATTATCTGCAAGTGGGAACTCACTCATATCAATTTCATCTTCTTTTCTATATTCAAAATTAGCAATTCTCATNTGGTTGATTTCTGCAAGACCTCTTGNACTATNAGTTACATTTTTCTTAAGTCTTATATCACAAGTAGTGTACCATGTAGAAGAGTTTGAACCNTGATAACATTGTGCATCAGCATTACCATAAATCCACATACCAGTAGAGTTAAGACCACTATTATCTCTTGCAATGTATAATTGTCTATCAAGATTACCCTGACTATTACCAGCTTTATATCCTAAACAAACAGATAAACCAAGACCAGTAGTGCATTGGTTTCCAGTATCCTTTCCTACAAAAGTATTATAATTTGAAGTTGAAACACTACTACCAGCACTAGAGCCAATTAGAACATTACCATTACCTGTTGTAACTGATGTTCCAGCATATGCACCCATGAACACACACTCACTACCTGTTGTAACTGAATCACCACAACCTTCACCACCAACAGCAACGTTTTGATTTGATGTGCAATTATATAATGTATTTTTACCAATTGCAATATTTTCACTACCAGTGCTTGATTGATTTAATGCATTTTGACCTATAGCGACGTTATCAGTTCCTGTTGTTATGTTTGCTGCTGCAAGATATCCAACAGCAGTATTACCATCAGCATTTGATGCACTTAAAGCACCATATCCAACAGCAGTACAATATGATTGAGTTGAACTAGCATCAAGAGAATAAGCACCAAAAGCGGCATTGTAAGTTCCAGTTGTGTTTGATAGTAAAGCATCTTTACCAAAAGCAGCGTTATCAGAAGCAGTAGTATTCGCACCCAAAGCACCTGATCCAAAAGCAGAGTTGTTTGCACCTGTAGTGTTTGCATCTAAAGCAGAATGACCAACAGCAGTGTTGTTATTTGCAGTTGTATTAGAAAGTAAACAGTTACTACCCACAGCGGTGTTACTTGCTCCAGTTGTGTTTGCTCCTAAAGCACCATTTCCCACTGCTGTATTTGCACTTGCAGTTGTGTTAGCATCTAAAGCTAAAGCTCCTATAGCAGTATTATATTGTCCAGTTGTGTTTGATAACAAACTGTGATGTCCTACAGCAGTGTTATTATCTGCTGTAGTATTAGCGTCTAAAGCACCCCTACCTACGGCAGTATTGTTACTTCCTGTCGTGTTAAGAGTTAATGTGTCTAGACCACAACCAGTGTTTGAAGTACCAGTTGTATTGGTTGTTAATGATGATTTACCAACTGCTGTGTTACCACTTGCTGTAGTATTTGCATCTAGAGCATAAGCACCCACTGCTACATTATTAGTTCCAGTTGTGTTTGCAGTTAAAGCATTACTACCAATAGCAGTATTGTTGGAGGCAGTTGAACAATCATCTAAGGCGTTATATCCTAGTGCAGTGTTATTACTCCCTGTAGTATTTGTATAAAGTGCTTGTCTACCTACTCCAGTGTTTGATGCACCACTAGTGTTTGAAGTTAAAGCATTTTTACCAATGGCAGTATTGTAATCCCCAGTTACAGCGGCGTCTAAAGCACCTTGTCCAAGAACAGTATTACCAGCGACAGAGTTTGCACCTCTACCAACAGTAACATTATTAACCGTTGCATCAGCAGTGAACGAAGTCGTGCCTAGGGTACTGATGCCCGATATGATCATATTTCCATCTACACTTATACTTGCAGCAACACCAGGCCTTGCACCAACTTCGATACCCTGTCTCGCTGTAATNAATCCNACTGAATCTATATTTGTTACNTCTTCATAAGTTAANACACCNCCGACCTGTACATTACCAGTGAATGAAGCAGCTGCACCAACTAATGTATTCTCGGTTGTGAGGTTTTGTATGGTAGTTACACCTACAAGATCTTGTCCAGTCTCGGAAACTGTGATAGTNCCGAAACCAGTACGACTGTTTATTTTATTGACTCTAAGTTCTGACGCCATTTGGGTTCACTTTCCCCCTTTAGTTTTAGTTATTTATCAGGTAGCAATGCCTGCATTGTTTAGTCGAGTTTCAAGAACTTCAATCTTTGTGATCGACTCTTGAAGTGCTTTTGTCAAGTGTGCAACAACACCCATTGTATTAATTGTATAATGTTTGCCTGGGTCTTCAGCAGTCCATTCTTTACCTCTAACAAGATCAGGGTATATTGTTTTAACTTCTTGAGCAATAAAACCACTGACATTGTTTGGTCTGTATGATTCTTTCCAATCAAATGTTACTGGTCTTAATTGTTTTACTTTATCGATACTGGAAGAGATAGATGCTATATTTTCTTTTAAATTTATATCAGATGTATCGTTGAAGTCTCCATTGATTGTTGAGTCATTTGTAATCGTCATACGATCAGTTCGACTACCACCACTTCTTAATGCAAATCTAAAGTCTCCACCAGATCCACCATCACCGACTAATGAAATATAACCTTCACCATCCGAGTAACAACCAGCAAAATATATTGCAATATTTTTAGTTGAACCTGTCTGTGGGTTTTCTAACATTAATGCCGTATTTACAGTCGCAGTGTTAATAACATATCCAGTATCACTTGCTTCTTTTAGGTGTAGTAAATATGATGGATCATCATCACCTATACCTACATGTCCATCATTCCTAATTCTCATTCTATGCGATAATGCAGCAGAACCAGAATCACCATTTGTATAAAAATCTATATGACCACTTTCATATGTAGTACCACCAACATATGTCATCTGAATTGCTGCTGGTTCTGCATTACCACCATCATTAGAATGTCTTCTAAAAGTAATTCGTGGATTCACATCAGCAACTGTACCATCAACCCTGAGACCAGCATTTCCTGAACAACGTATGCGAACGCCTTCGCTTTCTGTAGTAAATTTTTCAACACTATCATAGTATAGACCCACAGCTCCATCTTTATTTGCTACTAAGAAATTCTCACCAGCAGATTTTGCTGCTAATGAAATACTATCAGATTGAACGAATAAGTAACCTGTATCATTAGTGAGGTAACTGTTGTTGCTGGAATGATAAAGTTTTAGGTCATCGCCAGTTCCACATAACACTTTGGCATCATCAACTAAATCAACAGAATTAGCTAAAAATAAATCTTGCCATTGATAAGAACTACTTCCTAAATCAAAAGAATCGTTTGTTGATGGTACAAAATTACCTGTAAAAGAACCAGACATTCCAAAATTTCCAGTTACATCTACGCCAGTGTTTGTTGTCTCAAGCTTCTTTGAAGCATCATAGTACAGATCAACTGAGCCATTTGCATTACAAACAATAGCATCTTCAGTTGAATTTACTTTAGTTACAACTGCTCCAACAGATGTAAGATTTAAATTACCTGTGCCAGTAACTGAGACATAATTCTGATCACTCCCATGATATATCTCTAGATCATTTCCAGTTCCCAATCTAATTTTTACATCATCATTAAAATCAACACCAGTAGCACCACCTACAGATGTAACTGTAGCAAATGTTGAATCTCCTCTTAAGAATGTGGATGAACTAGCTGTTCCAGATCCTAGTCTTGCAGTAGGAACTGTTCCTGATGCAATATTTGATGCGTTAAGATTAGTTAAACTTGCACCTGATCCACTAAACGTAGTTGCAGTTGTGACACCTGTTGCAAATATATCTCCGTCTGGGCTCACAGTGATTCCCGAGCCTACGATTACGTCTCCGTCATTATTGATTCTAATTCTCTCTGTCGTATTGTTAGTATGAACAGTAAATAAGTTGTCACTACCAGATGGAGTAGTGATACTCGTCACACCAGCTATACTTTTTGGATTTATTATGGTCATTTGGGTTCACTTTCCCCCTATTTGTTTTACTATTTAGACTACAACGTAGTTGCCATCAACGGTCAGAGTTCCACCAATGGTGACTGGCCCTGCCATGACACTACTAAAGTTTGTACCGATATAATGAACTCCTGTTAACTCCTTATCTGTGATTACCATTCCGTTTGCAACGTATAATCCTTTGAATGAGTTACCAATACCAGTGAGATCATTATCATCAACAGTTGAAGTATTAATACCTACAGGTGTGTTGGTAGAAATACCAGCAGTCTCTGTGATAAATTTACCAGCAGATACTCCAGTTAGGAATCGACCATCACCACGAAGACTTGTGGCACTGACGATACCCGCCATGATGATTGTACCGATACCACTATACTCACCGAAACTTGCATTAAGTTTTGGTGCAGTGATCGTACCATCAGCAGGCGTGCCGATACTGACTGCTGAACCTAATGCAATGATGAAAATATTTGCATCAGATGTTGGTGGATTTGAAAATGTGATTTGGTCGTTNACAACTGTATATGATGTTANCGCTTCCTGTATGACACCACCTAATGATACTAATAAAGTATTAGCAGAACCTGGCTTATATGATTGTCCACCTGATGTGAGTGTAAAAGTAGTCTTTGATCCATCAAACTGTGACTGTAGATCGTCCAGTTTGACGTAATTACCTTGTACTAATCCTCTTCCTATGTATGGCATTTGGGTTCACTCTCCCCCTTTTTAGTTATTTAGTTGTGACTTGAGTTGCTCGACCTCAGCAGCAAGTGCATCATTTTTTGCGGATAGTTCCTTAACTGCGTTGACCAATGCCCATGTGATAGGATCATTGCTAACAGTCTTTGCTCCCCTTTCACTCACCTTTATACACTCTGGCAAAATTTCCTCTATTTCTTGTGCAATAACACCTGTATAAATTTCACCCTCATTTTCTTTTCCAAGAGCAACTTGAGTTGGAGTTTCTGCTAATGGGAACTCTGACATATCTATTTCTTCTTCAGTTTTATACTCAAAATTAGTTATTCTTATTTTGTTAATCTCAGCAAGTCCCTTTGTGTTATCAGTGATATTTTTCTTTAATCTTATATCAGAAGTTGTAGTCCAAGTAGAACTGTTATTACCTTGCTGACAAGCTCCGTTACTATCACCATAAATCCATGTTGAAGCATTACCACCAGCATTAGCATCTCTTGCAATATATAAAATATTATCTCCACCACCTATCAAACCACGTCCAGCAGAATTACCGAGACATACATTATTTGATCCATTACTAATACTTGAACCAGCTCTTCTCCCTATTAAGGTATTACCACTACCAACTGTAATTGCTTGACCAGCAGCAAGGTTTTCACCAACCTCTCCACCACCAACACAAGTATTTTCACTACCAGTGGTGCATTGTCTCATAGAGCCATGACCAATTGCAACGTTTTGATCACCTGTCGTCAAATCAACTAAAGTACCATCACCAACAGCGGTATTACTTCTTGCAGAAGTAGCCACTTGCATAGATTGACCACCAATAGCAGTGTTATGATGACCATCAGTTGTAATATCGTTTAATGCATTATAACCAACGGCGGTATTTCCTTGTCCAGTTGTGTTATTTTGTAGAGCTGAGTATCCAACAGCAGTATTTCTATCACCAGTTGTGTTTTTATCAAGGGCATATGCACCTACACCAGTTGTTCCAGCGATAGTATTGGCATATCCTGATGAATAACCAATAAAAGTACAATTAGATTGGGTGGTAATTGAGTATCCAGCTGCATAACCCATTGCAACATTACCAGTTCCAGTTGTGTTTGAATTCAAAGTAGCACTACCAAAAGCACAATTATTATTTGCAGTTGTATTATTGGCTAAAGATGCGTTTCCAACAGCAGTGTTATGAGCTCCTGTTGTATTATCAAACAGAGCCTCTCTACCAATACCTGTATTATATGTTCCAGTTGTGCTAACTAATAGTGCTTTTCTTCCTACTGCGGTATTACCATTTGCAGTTGTGTTTGCACTTAATGCCATATAACCAACTGCTGTGTTCTCTGATGCAGTTGTGTTTGCATCTAAAGCATAAGCACCAACAGAGACGTTTTCTGATCCAGTTGTGTTTAGATATAATGCTTGATAACCAACAGCAGTGTTGGCATCAGCGGTTGAGGCTTGATCTAAAGCTCTATGTCCTACACCAGTATTGTAACTTCCTGTTGTATTATATTGCAGAGTAGCATTACCCACAGCAGTATTACTTGCACCAGTGGTAGTTCTTGTTAATGTATAGTGACCTAATGCAGTATTACTTCCACCAGAAACGCTTTCTCTAAGTGCATACCAACCAACGGCAACTGTATTATTCTGTGTTTGGTTAAGTTCAAATGCACGATGTCCAATTGCAACACATCTATAAGCACTTGTTGATGACTCCATGGCTTCAACACCAATCGCAACGTTTTGGATTGAGTCTCCACTGCTGGTAGAGTTCAGTGATTTTAAAGCATAACTACCAATCGCAATGTTAGTTGCACCAGTATTAGCAGTAGCACCATTACCAGTATTAGCAGTCATTGCTTGATATCCTATCGCAACATTATCATTGATACCTACAGATGCATCTAAAGCTTCTGCACCTATGGCTATATTTCTTGTTCCAGTTGTGTTTTGTTTTAAAGCATCTTGACCAATTGCCGTATTGTTACTTGCAGTTGTATTATAGAGTAAACATCCTTGACCAACAGCTGTATTATTTGCACCTGTGGTATTATAAGCTAAAGAAGAATCTCCAACAGCCGTGTTTTTTGTTCCATCTGTGTCTCTAGTTAAAGAATTATATCCAATAGCAACATTATAATCTCCAGTTGTATGTTCGTCTAAAGCATAATTTCCAACAGCTATGTTTCTTGTCGCTGTTGTGTTTACTTTTAACGCTTGCTTACCAATCGCAGTATTATTAGAGGCTGTGGTATTAGATAATAGAGCATCACTACCTAAAGCCACGTTATCCGCTCCTGTCGTATTACTTCCTAATGCGTTATTACCGACACCTGTGTTATTATCTGCTGTAGTATTAGCATCTAAGGCTAGTCTTCCCACGGCAGTATTTGATGATCCAGTTGTATTTGCAGTTAAGGCATTATTACCAACAGCAGTATTATTATTTCCAGTCGTTAACGAATCTAGTGCAGTGTTACCAACCTTTACGTTTGCATCTGTAAATCCAATACCTAATTTACCAGCCGTGATTGCAACACCTACGTTAATGTTTTGTAAGAACGTTGCATTCGTATTTGTCCTTATGTTTTCTGTTCCAGCAATACCTGTTAATCCTGATCCATCACCAGTGGCTATACCAGTGAAAAATATATCACCATCTTTACTTAAAGTTATTCCACTTCCAACAACTATACCATCTCTTGCGGTGATCAAACCAACCGCATCAATATTTGTTACGTCTTCATAAGTTAACGTACCACCTATTGAGACTGTCCCACCAATGGAAACATCGCTAACAAAATTTACCGTACCACCAACCGAAAGGACATTACTTGAAGAGTTTAATGTCGATATCGTTGTTACGCCAGCAAATTGAATACCAGTATTGATACCAATACTTCCAATTTTGGTGAGTGCCATCTTATGTTATCTCCATAATTGTCAAAGCAGCATCAATACTATTGTTTGTATCACTATCTACTGTTACAGTATCTGTCTCCTCTAACACTACTTTGTTTCCACCCATGAATTCAAGTGATGAACCCTGTGGTATTGGAGCATTCTTAAGTAGTTTTACATCCTCAGTTGCGCCTGCACGAGTGATTCCAACTCCTACATTCACACCAGCTCCTGATGTATTTGCGAGTGTGATACCAATCACAACAGTTGTTGTTGAAGCGGGAGCAGTATATATTCCTACTGTGGTAACTCCCACATTTGCCTTTGTTTTTAATTTAAACGTGTTTGCCATTTGTTGTTATCCTAAAGCGATTGCAAGAGCAGTAGCATCACCACTTGCGGTAGTTAAAACACTGATTCCAGCCTGACGAACTGTACCTGTAGCGTTTGAGTCACCATCTACATCTAAAGTAAATGCAGGGCCGACTGAGTTGATACCAACTCTGGTTGCTGGTGTTCCTTGCACCTTGACCATCGTTGCACCCATACCGACATGCAACAATGAAGAGGTAGTAATACCAGCGACATACGCATTTGCAGCAGTTGAGAAACCAAGTGTTGCAATTCCTGTTATATTTAGGTTTCTGGCATTAACTTCATCAAAGGTTAAATCACCACCAATATCAACGTTACCATTGAAGTAAGCGTTACCTGTGACTGTTAATGCACCACCGACAGTCGCTGCACCACCAACATTGATATTTTGTTCAAATCTTGATGATTCTGCAAACTTAGTTGCACCTGTGAATGTTGATATACCTGTGACTGTAAGAGCTGATCCAACTGTGACATCTTTCTCAAATCTTACAAACTCTGCAAACTTTGATTGTCCTGTGACTGTCAACGCAGCACCAACCGTAGCAGCAGCACCAACACTTAGATCTTTACTAAATGTTGATCCAGTTGCAACAATAATATCTGTTGCAGATGCTGATAGGAATGTTGAGAACCCAGCGGTTACGTTTATCTCTTCAGCGTTTGCTCTTCCAAGTTTTGTTGATGAACCTGTACCTACACTATAAGTTAGTGTTGTAACACCGACTGCACCAGCAGTAACGATACCTACAAACTTACCAACCCAACTTTCTACTTGACTATCTGATAATATCTTTCCACGAACGTCAAGAGCTGCGGTAGGGACTGTTGTACCTATCGCAACTCTGTTATTAGCCGAATCCACAAAGAGGGTATTAGTATCTACCTCTAAGCCGTTTTTGACTACAAAATTCTTATTTACTGCCATTGGGTTTCACTCTCCACCCTTTTCTTTTTATTTATGTGATTAAATGCTTGGATAGACGACTATTGATCCAGCCATGTTTGAATGATTCTCACAAACATAATACAATGTGTTTGGTGCAGAGAATGGAACTTGGAAATCAATCAATCCAGTTTCTCTATCTCCAGTCACAGTCACACCAGTTGTATAAAGGTTACTTGCATTGTAAGCACCCGAACTTGTTTGAATGTGGAATGGATGTCCAGAAGCACTCATATCAAATTGATAAGTCTGTCCTCTTGCGATATAGATGGTTGGGTCATCTGATGAACTTAATCCGCCAGGCCCTGTGAATGTGAAGTGGTTGTTACTATTGTTACCAACTACCCACTTAGATGTGACGAATCTTCCATCTGTGTTACCACCACCAACGAATGTCTGTGCAGTTATGATACCAACGTTGAACTTCTCAGTTCCAACACCAACTGTATGATCTAATGTTTTGTTAACTAACTCATACCATGCACCAGCGTGTGCGTAGAATGCCTTTCCAGCAACGTGAACATGAGCAAACTGTCCGTGATAATCACTTGCACTTGGTAAGTTTGAGTAATTATTGAATAAGAATGGAACAAGGTTGTTAGTTGAGATACCAACGATTTGTCTTCCAACTGTCGCAATACCAGCTACAAACGCATGACCATCTGGACTGAGTGTGATACCTGATCCAACAAGAGTATTACTTCTAAATGTGGCAATTCCAGCAACATCTAAGATGCCTGTCCTTACATTCGCAGTGCTAATTCCAACACCATTCATATCATTAAATGATGTTGCAGTGATAATACCAACAGCGTTGATTCCAGATTCACTGACTGTGACAGCAGAGCCAACAAACGTGTGATCAAAGGTTGCACTTGTTGCTGCAAGATCACCTGTGTTTGAGTTGAATGTAAGATTGGTTCCTGTCTTCGCTGGTAGATTACCTGTTGCACCTGTAGCGAACAATACATTACATGTTGTATCTGATGATTCATCAGCGAGTGTAATGTTTGTAGCGTTAGTTGCAGTTCCAGTAACATCACCAGTCACGTTACCAGTTACGTCACCTGTTATGTCTCCAACAAAGCTTGTTGATGTAGTTACGCCTGTTGCAAACACATTACCATCAGGACTTAATGTGATTCCTGATCCTACCTGTGCAGTGCTAGTGAAAGTAGAAACACCTGTGATATTAAGATTTCTACCAGTGATCTCATCATATGTAATATCGCCAGCGACATCTAAGTCTCCACCAATTCTTACACGACCTGTAACAGTTAGAATACCAACCGTTGTAATACCAGTCGCAAACATATCACCATCTGGACTGAGTGTGATACCAGATCCAACAGTTACATCACCACCAATTGTGGATGTTCCAGATACGTTTATATTCTGTAAGAATGTGGCATTTGTATTTGTTCGGATATTCTCTGTTCCAGCAGAACCGACAACTGTTGCAATACCAGTTGAGAATTGAACTGATAAGAAATCAGCAAAGTTCACAGTCGCTGCAGTTCCAACAGCAGATCCACTATCTTGAACCACGAAACCAGATCCAATTCCAATTACACCTGTAAGTGCAGATCCATCACCAGCAAACTCAGATGCAGTTACGATTCCAGATGAATTTATATTTCCATATGAAGTTGCAGTTAGAACACCTGTAATGTTTACACTACCAATAACATCGAGTTCTTGAGATGGATTTGTAGTGCCAATGCCGATCTTATCAACACTTACNACAACTGAATCTTCATCTTTCGATACTAGACCAAACTTTCTCCAAGAGTTCTGTGTGGTNTAAACCCAACCAGCATAACCAGACTCAGATGGTTTTGTAGTGAGAACCACATCTCCAGCAGCACCACCGACTGATGGTGTTGCGATTCCAACTGTGATCTTTCTNGCAACCTTACCATCACCCTGTAATTGTAATGATACAGCNTCGATACCATCAGCAGATGTTGATGTTACCTTATTTGTAAAGACTGATGGGCCATTGAACTCAGATAATACATCTTTNTTTGCACCACCTGTGACTTTGATNGCATCTGTGTCTGTCTTATAGACATCATGACCTTCACCTGTGACAGTTGTGATAGGTGCATCAAATATTTCCTCTTCACCTGTTGTTCCTTTGATAACTTTGTTACCAATGAAGTATTCACCAACATCATTCAAACCTGTGTAGAAGTTTTGTCCTCCACCTCTCTTCTGTGTTTGACCTAACTTACGATCTTCTGTAGATAGAACCTTCGTTTGTTTCTCTGGTAAAGCAACAGAGTAGTTACCTTGACCAAATCCAACATATTCAAATGTCTGGTTTGCAGCACGAATAAGTGAGTTTCTTCTTGATTCAACGGGAACTACACGAACCTTCTTGATCTGTGTGCCTGATACATGGTTTGTTGACTTAGTTCCAAAGACACCTCTGAATACAGAGTTGATTGATGAGTTCTTGATTCTCATCATCTCATCGTTGACCATGATGTAGTCACCAATGTTCAATCCACTTGCAGTTGCATCTGAAATACTGATTGATGATGATGTAGATGTGATACCAGCAGAAAGTGTTGTTGTGATTCCAACAAAGAAACTTGACATTCTACTTCCAATCTTCTCGTCATCAGCACTAACAGCACCATCAGCAGATGTATATCCGCCAGGGAATCCAAATACTGTACCAGATAAAGTCGGTGCAGATACAGTTGATACTCCAAGATTAACTGTGAATGTAGTGAGTCCTACATTTTCTTGAACAATGAAAGAACCATTATATACAGTTTGACCAGCACCAGCTAACTTAACCTTTGATCCAGCAAGTAAACCGTGTGCAGTGATACCAGTTCCAACTGTTGCAATACCAGATTTGATATCATATGAAATTGCAGTGACAGGAATTGCAGGGCCAACAAATGACATTGTTGCATCTGATACAGCAGAACCAACAACAATATTATTACTACTTCCTCCTAATGATCTACCAAAGTCAATAATTTCTGTAGATGCAAACGACACTTGTTTAGGGCCAGGCGTTGCAGTAACTCTAAACGTATTATTAAGTTTCAAGTTAGTATCAGATCGAATACCAGCAATCTGTACGACTTGATCAACAGCACTATAAACATTCGTGACTGTTAGAATACCGACAACATGACCAGCAGAGGTTGTGACACCGACAACTTCAACAGAGTTACCAATACCATATGCACCACCACCATTTACAATCGTAACTCCAGTGATACCACCACGAGCATCAATCGTGATATTTGCAGTTGCACCACCACTCGCTGTACTACCGAAACCAACACCAACAAGTTTTGCACCATATAATGTTGTAGCAGAACCTTCACCATATCCAATACCAGATGATCCAATACCAACAGATAGAATTGAATTGAGATTATGTTCAACTGATAAGTATGCAGTATGAGCAAGACCAGCACCATTGTCAGAGACAATACTTGTGATACCAGCACTGATTCCGTTTTGGAATAAGAATTTATTTTGCGTATCTTTTGTGATACTATCTTTTAGATCACTTGATGCAACTTTACCAATAGTTTTTGATACAGCATGACTGATCGCTGGATCAGGGTCAGACTCAGGATTATCTCGGTCAACCTGTGGATACAAGTCTTTGACTGGTTGACTAAACTTATAGTTTGTAAATGGCGATACGGTTGGCTTAACGTCATAATGCAGACACGTTAAGTGATAAACACCATCTTGTTCCCCTGTAATATGTTCTTTGACTTCTTCTGATTCGTAAATGTAGAAACTCTGTGCATACTCATTCTTCGAGAAGTTAGGCATATTGCCTACAGTTCTTGTCTGTGAGTCAAGAGTTGATGTGCCTGGATTTGCATCAAGTGAATATTGGAATCCTCTTGCACTTGTAATACCTATGACTGAGAATCTTCCGTTAAATCCAGAACTACCGATACCAGTGGCATTATTACTAGATGTGATCTTATTAACATTGACAACAGAACCAACAGTTAAGTTATGTGGTTCCTCTGACATCACTGTTGCAACGTTACTTGACCAGTTTGCCTCGTTAATAAAGTGGAAGTTTCTTTGATCATCAATGTTAGTTAATGATGTNGTTGTAATCTCTGCATCAGTTGAACCAGTTGTATCACTTGTCTCCTGTAAAACATAACCTTCNATTGGTGGTCTTGCAGTTGTGATACCAGCAGGGATAACATATCTAAACTTATAGATTGACTCTTCAAGACTTCTTGAGTTTTCTTTTCTTAAGAAGTATGACTTCGGTGTGTTTGCACCAAGAGCTGTTGTTCCAACACCTACGAATGTAGGATAGATCTCATTATCAATAGATTCATTAGATACGTTGACATACCAATGTTTGTTTAAAATATCAAACTGAATTGGATGTCCAATGTCACCAGACTTCTTATCAGACACACGACTGACAACTACAAGTTCACCACCAGTGTTGTTGATTGTGAGTGCTGTGCCTTCTAATGCATCATTTAAAGTTCTTGCAATCTTAAGATCATTTGCATTACTACCTTTGATTGTGAAGTAAACTTGATCCTCTTCTAAACCATCAGGTAAGAAACCATCATTGGCAATAACACGAATTGATTCACCAGTGATTAGATTGTGATCAGTCTTGAGTGATATAATATTTGAACTAATACTACTTACACCAACAGCATTATCAACAACATATCTCTTTTCTCCTGTATTCGTTGTAATACCAGTTGCAGTTGGCATCACAATCTTAGAAACAAAGTCACCTTCGTTTCCATTAATATTGAGTTGTAATCTTATCTTATCATCTAATGCAGCACCAAAACGATATCCATCTACAACATGTGGTGGTGGTGCATCTTGGTTTGTAAATCCTTCAAAGTATAATCTTGTAACTGTGCCTACACCGATAGTCTTATCTACGTCAATTGTCAGATAGTCTACGTTTGCAGTTCCATCAGTGATTTCTTTTGGTGGAATGATGTGTGTAATATATGCAGCATTATCTGGAGTGAATGCTGACTTCTTAAATCCATCAGATAGAAGTGCGTTCTCACCAAAGTTAGCATTACAGTTTGCAAGTGATAGTTCACCACCTGTATCTGCAACATATTGACTCTTATGTCCAATCGCAAATACTGAAACAGCCTGTATGACTGAATCATTTGATGATCGAACATGAGTTGATTCATACTCTGGTCGATAAACAGCAGATGGATCTAAGTGTAAATTATCAACACTTGTGTAATCTTCATACTGTCCAGATGTTGAATTATATCTTACAAACGCCTTGTCATCTTTCTGTAGTGCATTACCTGTAAACTGTGCAAGTAATCCACTCTTGAATCCAGTAACCTTCGATCCATCTAGGTGAATACCATTCATACCAAAGACAGATCTCTTCGATAGGTTGAACAAGTATGGTGAAGCAGAGTTGATTGTATCAACTTCAATGTTCACGTTTGCACTGGTCAGTGTAGGTAGTGGGTTGTTTGGTGCAGCACCAACGACATATTTAAACTGTGTATTAGATACGACCTCTGATACAACAAATATACCATTATATCCTGATGTACTGATACCAGAGATACGAACAGGTGTATCAATTGATAGATCTGTAAGGTTTGAATCTAAGTCAACTGTGATGACTGTAGATGAAGTTGCACCGTTACCAGCCTTGATAGATGAAATACCAACCTGTTGACCTTTTGATCCTACAATACGATATTCTTCAACTCTTGTTTGGAAATCAAGACTACCTGATGGGAAGTCTGGTTCGATTGGTCTACCTGTACCAGCATCATAAACATCACCGACCTTCTGATAATACATATCAAGATCAGTTGATGTTGAAGTTACATCAATAAAACTGTCCTTAATACGAACTGCATTTGCACCATCAGCATACTCAAAACAAGTTAGTTTGTGGTGAGAGAAACTTGGTGTGAATAAGTTTGNAGTNTAGTCNTTATATACGTTACCTGATGGATCTCCATCAAANATNGTAAACTGTGAAATATAACAAGCACCTGTNANTCTGAATATTGCACTTGGTTCGATATTGCCGTTNTCTGGATCTGGAACATATTTTGGTCTTATNTTTGTCTTACGAAGNTCTTTNCCTACAATTGATGTACCTCTTGGTATGATNACACCACCACGAACACTATTTAATTTGAATAGTTCGTTNTCAGGTGATGTNAAATCAAAGTTACTACCTAATCCAAATGGACTTAATATCTGNTTAGTTTCTCCAAATCTTGTTGTATATCTNGCTTCNCCACTTACACTNACAGGTATAAATCCTGGCCTGTTNTCCACNGTATGTGTNCCAGCAGCAAGGATNATNGTTGTTAAATCAAACTTATCGTTTCTTTGTCCTACAACATAAGAGAACCTAGCAGCTTCGATTAGAGCCCTCTGTATGGTTTTAAATGGTCGGGTTTGGGAGTTTCCTTGGTTTTCAATACTATCAGTCGCATCCAATTCATTGGGATCAACGTAGATGACGTTACCTTGTATATTCTTTAGAAAATTCTCCAGTCTTGAAAGAGGCATCCTATTTTTCTCTAATTACAGATTCTGTCTAAGTTTATTTATTCAACGGAATAATACCAAAAGGAGAGAGCATATCTCTCTGAATCCTCTACTTTATCCACATAATGAAGATTTTTTGTATTTTCAAAGATAATTAATTTTCCTGGCTCTGGTTTTACCACTCTATCTTCAAAAATTAAGTTTCCACCCTCGAAATCATTATTTAGATACAGCATTGCTGCAACTTTGTTTGGTGTGTGAACATTATTACTATCAAAGTGAGGTTTCATAAATGTTCCTATTGGCCATCTAACGATACCAACATAACCTAATTGACAATCAACTAAACTTTTACACTTTTCAGTAACCTTTGTAACTACCTCATCATTATCTTCAGGCGTTATAGGATCAACATTATTACCATAATATGTAGCACCATGATCAGTCCATTCAATATCTGTAGAATAAACATCATCACGACTTACATTTTCACTCTTATTTAACGTAGCATAATCTATAAGTCTTTGACACTCACTCAA
>FUFK010057718.1_pt1 | contig 23306 bp, 25 predicted proteins | sample 1021851 | NCBI WGS metagenome assembly FUFK01 (sample SAMEA51879418, study PRJEB19060) | metagenome | reverse complement strand
ATCTATTCCAACAATAGCTATCATAAGAGCCTTTAAACCGAACGCAAAGGGCTTGACTTCATGAGCTCCAAAATTTGCATCNTCAGGAAGAACTCCTGGTATTTCAGAAACAATAGCTTCTATATCTGAATCTGGAGATTCTGGCATTAGTCTGTACTTTAAAGCAACTTCACCCATGTTAATGTAGTCAAAAGGGCTCAATTAATTAATTTGGGCATACATAACAAATATTATTACTACAGATTAACATTAAAGATAATGGAAGAACCCGAATTGAGAATTGGAGGATGGGTTCAAGAAAAAAAGCGAGGCAAAATTAGAAGAGTATTTAGTTTCTTACTAATACTGTTAGTAGGCTTATTAATCGGAGGGCCTGCTCTAGTTAACTATCAGGAAGTAAGCGTTGGTAGCGGATCTCTTTATCTTAATGCTGGAGTGTGGAACGGACCTTTTGAAAATGAAAATATTAAAGAATTTAATGGACATTTAAAAATTTCAAAGGAGAGTTATGAAAGTTTGGACGGAAGCTCTGGAAAACTCATAATTTTATCATTAAGCTCTTTGGTAAATTTGGAAAGTTTGAACTTCCAAGACATCACAGTTAACAAGGTAAAACAGCAAATGGAACACGAAGGCTTAGAATTACTTTCAAATGGAAACATTCTAACAGAAGTAAATTCCATACTTCCTGCTGACACTTCAATATATCAATGGAATGCAAAGACTACTGAAAGTTCCTTATTTTTCAATTCTGATTATACTGGTGAACTTTTAGTAAAAGTTTTTTCTTGGAGCTCCTGTAGAGGATTAATGGGAGAATTAGACTGCAACGCAATTATTAGTATAGCCATTGGAATTGATCAAAAAAACATCGAACAGGCTACTGACCTAATCGAAAATGTAGGAATCTAAAATGTTCTGCCCAAAATGTAAATCTATGCTGGTTTTAAATCGAAATACAGGTCAAAGAGAATGCAAAAGGCCTAACTGCGGACATTCCGAAAACAAAGGTGAGACTAAGATAACTAGTAGGGAAATGGAAAAAAAAGAAATAGTAGTAACCGAGGGACTAGAAGGTACTTTACCAACTGCTAAAATCCTTTGCGAAAAATGTGGTCATAATGAGGCCAGCTGGGTCATAAGACAAACAAGGGCTGCAGATGAACCTTCTACAAGAATTTACCAATGTACCAATCCAAAATGTAAACACAAATGGCGCGAATATTAAACAAATTTAGCATTTAATTCTAAAAGTTTATTTTTTAAGTACAATAAAATTTCTTCTTTCAATTCGGATGAATTATCAATATCATTAGAATGGCATATCAATTCCAAGGCCACCCTCAAAGATTCAGCTTCTCCTAGTTTACGTAAAAATATCATTGAGTAATACTTAGAGCCATCTAAACTAGATTCTCCTGAATGATAAATTATAGATCTAGTATCCTCTTCTTTCAAATCACAGAGATAGAGACCAGGCATGCTCTTCGCAATTTTAGTAATTTTACTAACTTGTAAACCCTCTATATTCAACGAAGTATGTGAAGTGTTATCTTTATATTTCAATCTCTCGGACTCATGCTCAGATTCAGAAATTTTCGCCGGACGGACAAAACAACCCAAGAAGTTTGTTTCAACATCACCCAACCAATCGGTACACTTTCTACCCACAACATCTAAATATTGAATTACCAAAATTACTCTGGTATTTGCCCGATTGTCTGGAGAAAATGTAAATGTAATTGGAGAGACCTCACCTGGTTTCAGATGATCTATACGAACAACTCCAGATGGTGGAGAAAGTAAAGATAAGCCTCCTCCCTCGATTTTAACCCTGACATTCATATTTTCCAATTTATTTTCAGAATTATTGATTAGATCTAACTTTAATTCTACTTCTTTTCTGGACCTAAACCGAGATTTGTGTAGTTTAACTGATTCACTAGAAGTATTATAATCAACAAAAGCCATATGGCTTTCCATTTTTTCTAAGATAACTTCACTTTTGAGAGTGCGGGTTGCAATATTGTCTGAGAAATTGTGATAAAAGTCTTGGATTTTATTGACTATTTGGCCAGACTCTAACCAACTTATTATCAAACCATTGACTGAAATTCTCAATTTTTTTAAGTCATCTTCTGATTGCTGAGTTAGCTTTTCAATTTCAGCTATTTCTTTATTAATTCCTTTCTTAGCATCTATAATAAAATTTTTTTGGTCAAAAATACTATCATTTTTTATTTTGGTCAAATCATATCTATCAAGTTTTGAAAGTAAATGTGTTGCGTATTCCATTAATCTTACATATTCTGAATTATCTTCAATATCTCCGCATAGTGAAAAATATGGATAAATCAAAGGAACCATTTCATCTGTTTGTGCACCTTGTAGACCTAGAGAATCCATAAATTCAGGCAGTGTGTCAAGATAGTTCACATGTCTCTTATGTAATATTTCGAGTTTTTCTCTTAAGTCAGCAATCATCTTAAAGGAGGTTTTAAGGGAAATGAAATTGCCTCCTGATTGTTCCTCAATCAATGTAAAATTATCTTGCATATCTCCTGTATTTGATTCGTAAACTGAGACCTTAGACATTAATGACCTAATAATATCAAGATTAGTATTAACTTGATTTCTTAGAAAACCTTCATTCTGGAACCAGTGTATTTTTGTCTCAGATGCTACGACGACATCTCCTCCAAAACTAGAAAATGAAAAGTCAACTACTTTCTCCCTAGCGTAGTATGACCAAGCTTGCTCACCATTTTCATCTAAAATATGAAAATAATTATTGGAATATAAACCGGTCATCATTCCTGATGAAATAACTTCAAAGTCTTCTAAAATATCTTCTGATGGATAAGTCCACATTTCATCTCCATTTCTATCATGACAGCATAATTTATTACCGTCATGAATGAAATAATTTTTCAAAGATTTATTAGAATATGAAACATTACTTACATTAGCTAAATCCTTCTGCCAAAGAACATGTCCTGTTAATGAAAATGACGTTAATTTTTCATCATCAATCGTAATTCCTCCGCTGTCTGAAAAAAAGGTACCCTTTTGTCCAGACTTGTCTAAAATTTTGTCAAAATTGTTTTCAGGTGTTAGCAGGAAAATCTCTTTCGAAGTAGCGACAAATAACTCTCCTAAATTGGAATAATTTATACTTATAATCGAGTCTGTGAAATTATGGTCCCAATCTAAATCGCCGAATCTGTTTAAGAAGGTAACAAACTTTTCTCCTCTCAAAACAATACATTTACCATTAGGATCAATAACAAAATTATCAACAAGACCTTCTGTAACATACTCCCATTTTTGATTACCCCAATAATCAAAACATTGTAAGCTTTCTGAAGTTAAAATAAAAATATTTTCTAAGCTGCTAGATATTATTAGTTGACGACTATGATTAAGCTCTACTATCTTGAGCAATTCCCTTTCATTGAAGATATTCATCGAACTCTCTGTCAGAGCCACTGCAATCTTTCCCTCTACATCGCATTCCAAAGAAATTATCTTATCTTTAACCGGTTGCTTGGCTAACAACTTGACTGGCTTCCAAGTCTCTTGCTTTACTGAGGTACTTCTTAACATAACTTATCAATTTTTACTTATTGTGTATACTAAATGCTGCTAAATAAATACAAATGCTTGGAGCCACCGGAGGGATTTGAACCCTCGGCCTGCTGATTACAAGTCAGCCGCTCAACCGGGCTAAGCTACGGTGGCTCAAGACCCTTTTGGGCTCCTCTAAAAAAAGGCTTTACCCCCACTTTTGATTTTTTAGGAAAAAAATGCCGAACAGTATATATACGGGCCTCTTGTCGGCTGAATCCTCGATTCATTGAGAAGGAGATAAGTAAGTGGCAAAAGGTCTTTACACAGCATCAGCACAACGAAACAAAAGACAAAAACATCGTTGGAATGATAGATACTATCGTAAAAGAGCTATGAAGCTCAAGGAAAAAGCCGACCCTCTACAAGGCGCACCTCAAGCAAAAGGTATAGTTGTAGAAAAAGTTGGTGTAGAGGCAAAACAGCCTAACTCAGGTATCAGAAAATGTGTTAGAGTTCAATTGATTAAAAACGGCAGACAAGTTACTGCATTAGCTCCAGGNAACCTTGCAATTAGTTTCATTGANGAACACGATGAAGTTGTTATTGAAGGAGTAGGTGGAAGAATGGGTAGATCTTACGGAGATTTATCTGGAGTACGCTACCGAGTAGCAAAAGTTAACAACGTTTCTTTGAAAGAAATGGTTCGTGGAAGAAAAGAGAAACCAATCAGGTAAATTTTATGGCCGAAGATAAAGAAATTAATAATGATGAAGAAGTTGTCAATGAGGATACAGCTGATGAAGTAGAATTACCAGTAGTTCCTTTATTTGGAAAATGGGATTTGACTGAAGTAAATATTGAGGATAAAACCCTCGAACAACACATTAACCTGAATGCCTTTCAAGTTCCACATACTGGTGGCAGACATTCTAAGAAAAGATTTGGTAAAAGAAACTTAACAGTTATTGAGAGAATGATCAATAACCTAATGAGGTCTGAGAAATATACTGGAAAAAAAGCTCAAGCATATTCAGTATTAAAAAACTCATTCAACTTAATACACGAAAAGAAAAAAGATAATCCTGCACAACACATGATTAAAGCACTAGAAAACTCAGCCCCAAGAGCTGAAGTCGTATCTCTTAGATATGGTGGAATTCGAGTTTACAGTGGTGTAGATGTCTCTCCAACTAGAAGAGTAGATACCGCCATCAGAAATTTATGTATTGGTGCTTTGAATTCATCGAAAAAACAGCGTTCAATCGAAAAGTCTTTAGCTAAAGAAATCATGTTAGCATCAGAGGCTAACCCTGATTCATATGCCATTGGAAAAAAGGAAGAAATAGAACGCCAAGCTGAAGCTGCACACAACTAGAGTGAAAAAAAATGGGCCGTAAAGAAGACAACATAAAGCGTGCAACCGCACTATTTACAAAGCTAGAACAAATAAGAAACATTGGTACTGCCGCACATATTGATCATGGAAAAACTACATTATCAGACAACCTAATCTTCGGGGCTGGAATGATGTCTGAAGATTTAGCTGGTAAGCAGTTAATGCTAGATTTCGATGAGCAAGAATCTGCCAGAGGTATTACAATTAATGCCGCAAACGCATCAATGGTTCACGAACACAAGGGTGAAGATTATTTAATTAATTTAATTGATACTCCCGGTCACGTTGATTTCGGAGGAGACGTTACCAGAGCTATGAGAGCTCTAGATGGTGTAATAATTGTTGTGTGTGCTGTTGAAGGAATAATGCCTCAAACTGAAACGGTTATTAGACAAGCTCTAAAAGAAAAAGTAAAACCTGTTCTTTTCATTAATAAGGTTGATAGATTGATTGCTGAATTACAAGTAACTCCTGAAGACATGATGCAAAGATTTGGTAAAATAATTACTGAAGTTAACAAGCTAATTGTAAGAATGGTGCCTGAAGAATTTAAAAAAGAATGGATGGTAGATGCTCAAGCTGGAACTGTAGCATTTGGGTCTGCCTATCACAACTGGGCAACCTCGTTGCCATTTATGGCAAAGAAGAATGTTAACTTTAAACAAATCTACGAGTTCATGGAAAAAGAACAAAGAAGAGAATTAGCACAAGCTGCTCCATTGCATGAAGTATTGCTTGACATGATTGTAGAGAAATTACCTTCTGCCGACGCTGCTCAAAAATACCGTATCCCACATATTTGGAGAGGTGAATCTGAGGAAGACATTGGTCAAGCAATGGTAAATGCCAATGCTAACGGCGATTCTGCTTTTATGGTTACTAAGGTTGTCTTAGATCCTCATGCTGGAGAAATCGCTGTAGGAAGATTATTTTCTGGAACAATTAAGAAAGGGGATCAAATGTATGTTGCAGGGATGCCAAACGCAAACAGAGTACAATCTGTTGGTATGTTTGTAGGCGGTGATCGTATTTCAACTGAAACGGTAACTGCAGGAAATATTATTGCAGTCTCAGGTTTAAGAGACGCTCAGTCCGGTTCTACCATTTCATCAAATAAAGAAATGACTCCATTCGAAAGAATTGTTCACAATTCAGATCCTGTCGTTACTACTGCTATTGAAGCAAAGCATACCAAAGATTTACCAAAACTTGTTGAGGTTCTTAGAGCTGTAGCAAAATCTGATCCGTCAATTCAGATTGATAGTAATTTGGAAACTGGCGAACACTTGATGTCTGGAATGGGTGAGTTACATTTAGAGATTACTGAGTACAGAATCAAAAACGAACATGGTGTTGAGATAACAACCTCTCCACCCATTGTAGTTTATCGTGAAACTGTGGCAATGCAATCTCCTGGAGACTTTGAAGGTAAATCACCAAATAAACACAACCGTTTCTACATTACTGTAGAACCACTAGAAGATGATGTTCGAGAAGCTATAGTGGATGGAACCATTCCTTCTGGTAATATTAAGAAATCGAAAGAAGTTGCTAGGCAACTAATAGACATGGGATGGACAAAAGTTCATGGCCGTGGTGTTCTATGCATTGAGAATGGATGTGTATTTGTTGACGCAACAAAAGGTATTCAAAACTTATTCGAAACTAGGGAATTATTGATTGAAGCTTTTAACGAAGTTGTCAAAAGAGGACCTCGCGCGCATGAAAAGATGATGGGGGTTAAAATCATACTAAATGATGCTAAACTACACGAAGATGCTATTCACAGAGGGCCTGCCCAGACAATTCCTGCAGTACGAAATGGAATAAACGGCGCACTTGTTTCAGCTGGTGTTGCCTTGTTAGAACCTAAACAAAATGTTTACATTAATGTTCCGCAGGAGCTAATGGGTTCCGTAACTGGTGAAATGTCACAGAGACGTGCTGAAATTGCCGGAATGGAAACCGAGGGCGATATGGCTGTAATTACGGCCAAAGCTCCAGTCAAAGAAATGTTTGGATTCGCAAGTGAAATTAGATCTGCCACTGGTGGAAGGGCTCTATGGAGTACTGAATTTGCAGGGTATGAACCGTTGCCCAGAGAATTAATTGACGGAATAACTGAAGATATAAGGCAACGTAAAGGCTTGAAAGCTGAAATGCCAAGGCCTGAAAATTACTCTTAGAATAATTTCCAGTTCAATCGTTGTTGCTCTTAACTCGTCTAAATGGATGAACCCAAGCTGCCAAGTTTCTTGGACTTCTAGTTTGAATCCATAATTTACCATTCCCATGATAGCGGCAGACTAGTTGGTCTCCAAATAAGAAAGAACGAATACTTCGACCGGTTCTGCCGATGCTATAATCTAAGCTTTCTTCCCATGCAACTGCATAACCATTGTCTACTGTGTATGAACCGTTTACATCCACTTCTTGAATGTCTCCATATGAACCAAAAAATAGTAAACCGGTACCTTTCACCCTAAGGCCGAGCATTCCCTCTGCAAATGTTCCTGCAAAGCCCTCCCAGCTAGGGCTTGTTTCAATGTTGCCAACATGGCAGAGGTAAGCGCCTCTTTCCATGTAAAGTGTTTCATTATTTAGCTCTTTAACAATTATATCTCCTGAATATCCTGGCGCTATTCCTATAGTTCCAGAACCGCCTTCNGCTGAGTAAGTATTCAGGAAGAAACTTTCGCCGGCAAATTTTCTTTTGATACCTGCAAAAAAACCACCTTTCATTTCTGTCTTTGGCTTGATTGTAGTGTCCATCCACGCCATTGCCCCTGGCTCTACTACAATGGACTCTCCATCGTTAAGCTTTATTTCTGCAAGGGAGTATGATGGCTCTGAAATTATGTTGAATTTCATTAGCCCTCCCTCGGAGGCAACATAGGTCCAAGTAAACCTCCTAAACGACTTGGATCATGTGATTGAACTAATATTTTACCTTCGCCCGTAAAATTCATTACCAAGCCTTCTCCTGAAATCATTGAAGAAATCCAACCTCCTCCTGCTTTAGTTATTGTATATTGCAAACCTTCAGTAAATGCAATAAGATGGCCATTATCTATAGTAACACCTCCACTAACGTTTACACTACTTATCCTACCGAAACCATTAACAAGTAAATCTCCTTCTCCCGAAGCTTGAACGAAAACTAGCCCCTCTTTACTAAACATTCCTTTGGTTAAACCTTGATATTGTGTATCAAGAACAACTTTACCAGAGGAACCAAGATAGCTGCCGCCTGAACAAACCCACACATCTGGACCAACTTTTACAGAGCGAACTTCACCTTGATGTGTCGGTGCCAATCCAACTTCTGCAGGTTGATTATCATTTGAAGTATATGTAGATAAGAAAAAAGATTCACCTGCAAACATTGCTTTCACTCCTGACTTAAATGCGCCCCATAGACCTTCATCTTTTTTCCTTCTTGACTCTACGTTAATGTCCATGTTTGGCGACGCCCTATACATTGCTCCAGCTTCTGAAACAAATTTCTCACCCGCCTCCAATGTCACAATGGCTGAGCCAAAAGCACCCTCTGAATCAATTCTTACATCCATTATAACAACCTCGGAGTCAACCAAGAAGCTACGCTCGAAACATTACGAGTTTGAAGATACAAGGTACCAGCTCCCTTAAACTTCATTACTAAACCCTCTCCAGATAACATTGTTGATTTGAAATTACCCATTCCTGAAATGCTATAGTTTAATGAGGAATCAAAGGCTACTACATGCCCTGTGTCAACAATAAATTCACCATTAATTTCCTTCTTAACAATCCCTCCAAAAGAATTGAAAAAAAGATCTCCACTCCCAGAGGCTTCGAGCAGAAAAGCTCCCTCTCCAGAAAAGAATGCTTTCAGACCACCAAATTTTGCTTTAATATTTACACCGGGAGTGCATGCCAAAAAACACCCTGCCATTACATTCAAACTATTATTGCTTAATTGTCTATGTTCAACGTGGCCAGGAATAGATGGTGCAAAAGTTAGGCTTCCTCCATTAGGGTGTTCATACTTTCCTAAGAAAAAATTTTCTCCTCCAAACATCTTCCTAAAAATTGCTGAAAAAAAACTTCCCTGCCTTTTGAAACTAGATTTCATATTTGAAGACATCCTTGACATAGCGCCTGGCTCTATCAACACAACTTCCCCTGGGCCCAAGTCAACGTCAACCTCGCCATAGGAAGGATTACCCTTTACATCAAATCTCATAGTAAATATAATCAATAACTCCTATTTAACTATATTTCACATACTTCCCTTATCTAGACGATAATTCTTATTATCATCGTATTAATTCAGATATATGGCACAAGGAAAACCGTTGATAAATTCAGTTTTGATATCTGGATGTTTAATAATTTTGGTAGGCTTTTCCATACGTGCATCATATGGCGTCTTCCAGATACCTATTGCAAACGAATTTGGTTGGCTCAGAGCTGAATTTAGTCTAGCAATAGCCATTCAAAATCTCGCTTGGGGGTTTGGAAGTCCTCTTTTTGGAGCAATCGCCGAACGAATTGGCGATAAGAAAGCGATTGTCGCTGGAGCATTCTTGTATGCCTTAGGGTTGCTACTATCTGCTGGGGCAACAACACCTTTAGAACACCAAATTTATGAGATATTAGTTGGATTCGGCATTGCGGGAACTGGATTTGGAGTAATCCTAGCTGTAATCGGAAGGGCAAGTTCAGATGAAAATAGACAAATGAGTTTATCTATAGCTACAGCTTCTGGATCCGCAGGACAAATTATTGGACCGCCTACTGCAATTGCCCTGTTGTCTATAATGGAATGGCAAATGGTTTTCATCGTTTTTGCAATATCTATTATGTCTGTACTTATTTTACTTCCTTTCATGGGAACTGATGAGCTAGCAAGTAAGGAAGAACTAGACGAAAGTTTGGGAGACATTCTAAAAGTAGCATCTAAAGATCCTTCTTTTGCGATGATTTTCATAGGCTTTTTTGCATGCGGATATCAATTAGCATTCATCACTGCACATTTTCCTGCATTAGTTACTGAGATGAGTGCACCAGTGGATTCTTATGGATGGTGCGGTGATTTAGGAATTACTACTACTGCAGCTCTGGGAGGGCTGTCTATATCAATCATAGGATTTGCTAATATTATTGGAACTCTGGTGGCTGGATGGGCTGGAAAGAAATATAAGAAAAAATTCCTACTATCTGGAATTTACGCAGGTAGGTCCATAATTGCCGCATGGTTTATTTTGACACCTATTACAGCAAACACTGTTCTAATTTTTTCTTTTGCTTTAGGATTTCTGTGGCTTGCTACCGTACCTTTGACAAGTGGCCTGGTAGCTCACATATATGGACTGAAATATATGGCTACATTATACGGAATTGTATTTTTTTCACATCAATTAGGCAGCTTCGTCGGAGTATGGCTGGGAGGTGTCTTGTATGATGATTATGGAACATACACTTTTGTTTGGTGGGTAGGAATTGCCATTGGGGTCGTATCTGCAATTATTCATTTACCAATCAAGGAGGAAAAAAGAATTAACCGAAATGTTTCACTTTAATTTTGTGCATATATTTCAACATTTATTGAGGGAATCCTTTATTTACCCCCCATCCTGCCGACATATCAATCCCATGGAGGGAAATTATAATGGCTGAAAAACAACATTTGAACGTAGTATTCATTGGTCACGTCGACCATGGTAAGTCAACAACCGTAGGAAGAGTCCTATTGGAAGGGGGTGCTATTGAACAGCACTTGATAGATAAATTCAGAAAAGAAGCAGAAGAACGCGGAAAGGCTGGTTTTGAATTGGCTTATGTGATGGATAATCTAAAAGAAGAAAGAGAACGTGGAGTTACTATCGACGTCGCACACAAAGAATTTAAAACAGATACAAAACATTTTACAATTATTGACGCACCTGGACACAGAGATTTCGTCAAGAATATGATTACTGGTACTTCCCAAGCTGACGCTGCTGTATTAGTTGTTGCAGCAGACGACGGTATTGCAGCCCAAACCAAAGAACACTTGTGGTTATCTAAGGTAATGGGAATTGAACAAATGATTATATCCGTTAACAAGATGGACATTACAAAGCCGGCATACAGTGAAGATCGATTTAACGAAGTTGTTAAAGAAGTAAAAAGTATGCTAGGTATGGTTGGATTCTCAGATGATCAAGTTACTATTTTGCCAGCCTCAGGTTGGAAAGCTGATAATATCAAGGAAACTGGAGACAACCTGTCGTGGTGGAAAGGAGATACCTTACTAGGTGCTTTGGATAAATTAAACCCACCATCTGGTTCAGCTGACTCAAGCGTAAGAATCCCAATTCAGGACGTTTACAAAATATCAGGTATAGGTGCTGTCCCTGTTGGGCGTGTAGAAACCGGAACTATTAAGGCAGGTACAAAATTAATTTTCAAACCTTCAGCTCACCCTGGTGGTAAAGTTGGAGAAGTCAAATCTGTTGAAATGCACCATGCAGAAGTTCCATCCGCAGGGCCTGGAGCTAACATAGGATTTAATTGTAGAGGTATTTCACACACTGACATTCGAAGAGGTGACGTAGGAGGACCTGAAAACGATCCACCTACTGTTGCTCGTGCATTCAAAGCTCAAGTTATGATTCTTGATCACCCTAACGTTATTACAGAAGGGTACACTCCTGTATTCCACTGTCACACTGCTCAAGTTGCATGTACATTCGATAAACTTCTTGCAAAAATGGATCCAAGGACTGGTCAAGTCACTGAAGAAAATCCAGACTTCCTGAAAAAAGGAGATGCAGCTATGGTTCTTATCAAGCCAACCAAACCTTTGGCTATTGAAGAACAAGCTAAATTCAAACCTTTAGCAAGATTTGCAATTAGAGACATGGGAGCTACCGTAGCTGCCGGTATGTGTCTAAAGATAGAAGAACACTGGGATTAAGTAGATAATTAATGGCTCCAAAGAAGGCATCTAGCAGAGCTTGTATTTCGTTGCATTCTTTGAGCTATGACATTGTCGATAGTGTTTGTGAACAAATCAAGACTATTTCAGACAGAACCGGAGTTGGAATGACTGGACCAATACCATTGCCAACCAAAAAGTTGAAAGTACCTGTAAGGAAATCGCCAGATGGTGAAGGATCTGAAACTTGGGATAGGTGGGAAGCTAGACTCCACAAAAGATTGATTTACATTGACGCGGATGAAAGAGCTATGAGGCAATTGATGAGAATTCAAATTCCTGACGGCGTTAAAATTTCTATCCAAATTCAAACTTAGATATAAGAAGAAGCTATCATACAAAACATAGTTGCTGATGAGTATATTGGCAACCAAGAGTAGCGTGCAACTTCAATAATTGAATTAGCAGCCGCACTAATCTTATCTTGCTTGCCTTGACCCATTATTTCAACACCGTCAACATAAACCGTACCCATTGCGGATTCTGCATCTGAAATATCTGCTATAGCTTCATCAAGAACTTGATTTGCTGAAGATAAAAGGCCGTCAGAATCTGATAAAGGATTGAAACCTCCGGGTTTAATATTCACAAAGTGATTATCTGTTGTTGAAATTAATAAATTATCTACCTTTCCTTTTAATTTATTTTGTAACTCATCATTCATTCCCGGCCCTAAGCCATTGGCATCCCAAAGTAAAATACCCGTCAAATCTTTTACACCGTTCACTTGATTTTCAAAAACTGCAGCCCTAACTCCGCCAGGGCCAATACCTCTCCCTAAATTTTCACCAGGAATGTGTGAAAATCCTACCCTTAATGTATTGTAATCTAACTTACGACTTTCAGAGATAGCTTCAGCTGCATGTTTTTCAAGTAAAGAACCTTCCTTTGAACCTGCTGCCAATGGAGGTCTACCCCATCCCTCTTGATTATGCAAGTCAATTACTATGCGTTCTCCCCTAGTATCTAGAGTAGAACTTTCAAGACGTGCTGACAGTTCAGGTAAAATATCGTCACTGTCACCAGGTCTGGCAAAAATAATACTACCTTCTCCAAGATTCAAAACATGAGCTGAAGGAGTATCGCCTTTACTAACTAAAGCTCGAGATTTACTCGAATACTTGGCATCTTTTGATGCTTCAACCATTGCCTTACCGATTCTTGTAATATCTTCATCTCTTAGAGGATTATGATCGTTAGTAGAGGACCCATGAAATGCAAAACCTAATCCTGGTAAACTTGGCTCAATTTTAACAGGAAGATTTGAACCACCTAAGTTACCGAGAGGGCCTGGATGAACACCAGGAACTGCAAAAAACGCAGCTGGCTCATCATTTTTCTTAATTGATATCCAACTATTTCTAGTTTCAACTACTTGACATATTTCTCGTATAGCTTCCGTTAATCTACGACCGTCGCCTGTAGAAAAATGATCAATGAAGGCTGCCATATGTCTTGTTCCGCTGACTCCTACCGCTTTTTTGTAAGGCGAATCAACTAAGAAAAGATAAAAATGACTTGCAAAAACGAGAGAAATGGTTGCTAAAAGTCCAAAATTAAATGATGATGATGAATCTTCATACCAGAAAAAGTAGATACTTATAAATGGAGAAAATAAAGACAATGGTAAAGCCACCCTAGCCGGAGCACTTCCATGTGTTCTCAGTGTCAAATACCATAATCCTCCCATGCATCCAAAACCAAAAGCCAAACCCTCATTAGCTAAATCATAAGAATAACCTATAAACGTTGTAATAATCATCAAAACTGAACCTGTAGCTCCAGCTTGAAGACCATATCTGAAAGGATACCTTCCGTCCCAAAGCCAAGAAACGTTAGTAACCAAATAGGAAGTTAAGAGTACTGGGATAGAGAAGGTAATCATACTGAAAACTGAATAATCTATGTTGGTTTCTGCTCTACCTAACCAAAGAATTCCACTGAAAACTAATAAAGAAGTAGTAGAGAAGAATAGTACAAAACTAAACAAGCTAGTGGGTGTGTGGTAAAGAAAAGCCGACAATCTTGCAGGCGGTGGACTTATTTTATCTACTTTTAACTCAGGAGCCATTATTTTGAATGAATTGCGTTAGTTAAAACCGTCATTTCCTCTTTAAGGCTTTGAGAAGTTTCAACAAATGTACCTGTAACAACTATATCTGCACCTGCTGCAACAACTTTGCGCGCTGATTCTGGAGTACGTATTCCTCCACCAACAATTAGCGTAACATCTATTGATTCTCTTACTGCTTTGATAATATTTTCTGGAACTGGTTCAGAGGCTCCAGAACCAGCCTCAAGGTAAATATATTTCATACCTAAATATTGTCCTGCTAGAGCATGAGAAACAACTAAATCTGGCTGATCTCTTGGTAAAGGTTGTGCCTGACCAACTCTTCCTGCGGTCATACCTGGGGCAACAACAAGATAGGCCATTGAAAGAGGTTCAAGACCTGTTTTTTTTACCCACGGAGCACTAGCTATTTGCTCCCCCACTAGAAATTGCCGACTTTCACTATTAAGAAGTGACATGAAAAAAATTGCATCTGCCTTTCCAGAAACTGATGAAGCGTGAGTTGGAAATAAAATTACAGGCATATGTGTCGTTTCTTTGATTGTTTCTACTGCTAAATCCACATTTTCAAGACTTAGATCTGTAGAACCTCCGACCATAAAACCATCTGTCCCAGCTTCAGCTGTTTGCGTGGCTAAAGTTATCAGATCTTCTGCACTAGTTTTTCCTGGATCTAAAAGCGTAAAATGCAAGGGGCGCTCATTTCTTCGGCTGGCGATGTAATCTTGGACTTTCAACTCGTTAGCAATCAAAGTATCCCATTAAAAGAACAACCCATGATATTTCGCTTAAACTAATCCCATTCCATGTCAAAATCCATCTCTTCATCTTCTTCATCAGANGACTGTGAAGGAACTGCTGCCACCACTGGCTCGGCTGCTACTGCTACAGGTTCTGCTGCTGCCACTACTGGTTCCGCTGCTACTGCTACAGATTCTGCTGCTGCCACTACTGGCTCCGCTGCTACTGCTACAGGTTCTGCTACTGCTTCGGTCGTTAACGGATTTGGAACTATGTTTTCTAAAGCTTCTGCTATTTCATCAGCTGATGGAAAAGATGGCAATCGACTTCCTGGTAAAAATTTAGTACCCATCTGAGGAACCATCTCCCCTCGAAGTCTCAAAACTGTATTTTTATTTATCTGAATATATGAATCTGAATAATCGCCACTTCCGACAGAATTAGGATAAATCACAAACTCCCTTTTATGACGAACAGTTTTAGCAGGTCTTGGAGGCAATTTAACATCTGTCGTTGAAAATTCTTCGGGAATGTCTGTAAGCCCTACTGTTGATGGTAAAGCTGTGTAAAATTGAGGTTCATCTTGGGCAGGTTTATTCTTTGGACGACGGCGTCTTTTCCTTGACTTCTTAGGCGATGTTGCAATAAAATAAGATAATATTGATAAAGAAACCATACACAAGACTGCCCCTGTGATGTTACTGATTATTTTTCCAGCTATCAAAAAGAAAACAATGAAAAGAATTAACAAAACCAAAGAAAGTTGAACTCCAATCGAACCAAAACTTAAACCGCCTTTATTTGATTTTTTAGATTTGCGCTTTCTCCTATTTCTTTGATTAGGTGCCATCTGGATAACTAGTCAAAGTAGATAGAGTATAAGGATTTACCTGTGGGAAAGTCTTTTTGTATTGATGTCCTACGCAACTAAAATGATTAAAGTTGAATGTAATGGAGGCGTACATGAATTTTCATCAGAAACAACTGTTGGAAAAGTTATCAAAAAAGTGTATGGAAAAAAATCCGGTGCAATTGCTGCTTTAGTTAATGATGAAGAAAAAGATTTATCACATTTGTTATTGAATGATTGCAAAGTTGAATTAATAGACGCTAGCTCAAAAGAAGGGGCATACATAATGAAACATTCTTGTGCCCACCTCCTGGCTCAAGCTGTCACTGAACTGTTTCCTAATGCAAAACCCACAATAGGCCCTCCAATCGACGAGGGATTCTATTATGATTTTTACATGGATCCCATCGACGAAAATGACTTGAGAAAAATAGAAAAGTTGATGAAAAAAATAATCAAACAAAACATACCAATTCAAAGGGAGGAACACAATAATGAAACTTTGAGAGAAATGTTTTCAGATAATCCATTCAAAATTGAAATAATGGATGAAAAAATCGGAGAAGAGGTTGGTTCATCCGCGTATCGGCAAGGTAAATTTGTTGATTTATGCAGAGGTCCACACGTAGANAGTACTGGAAAATTGAAGTGGTTTAAGCTGACAAATACAAGTCAGGCATTTTGGAGAGCCGATTCCTCAAAGGAAACTCTTGTACGAATTTATGGAATGTGCTACGCATCCAATGAAGAACTACAACAAAGGGAAGCTTTACTTCGTGAAGCTGCAAAAAGAAACCATCGAAAATTAGGAAAAGAATTGCAATTATTTCATATCGATGAAATGGTTGGACAAGGGCTTATTCTTTGGACTCCTCGTGGAACAATTATAAGAAATGAATTGCAAAAATTCATTTCTGAACATTTAACTCGCCAAGGATACCAGCAAATACATACGCCCCATATTGGAAAACTTGATCTTTACAAAACCTCAGGGCATTTCCCATACTATCAAGAAAGTCAATATCCACCTATCATAAAGCGTGATACACTACATAAATTATCTGAAGAAGGCTGCTCTTGTGGAGAATTATCAAATCTATTGTCTGAGGGAGATATTGATGGATATATGCTAAAACCTATGAACTGTCCGCACCACATTAGGATATTCGCTAGTCAGCCAAGATCGTATCGTGACCTTCCACTAAGATTAGCTGAATTCGGAACTGTTTACCGTTGGGAACAATCTGGTGAAATTTCAGGAATGACTCGTGTAAGAGGGTTTACTCAAGACGATGCTCACTTATTTGTAACCGAAGAGCAAATTGAAGATGAACTATTAGGATGTATAGAATTAGTTAAAGTAATTTTTGGAACACTTGGGATGAAGGATTATAGAGTTAGAATCGGACTCCGTGACCCAAATTCTGACAAATATGTTGGCAACTCTGAAAAATGGGATAGNGCAGAGGCTGCATGCCGAAACGCAGCTACCTCACTGGGCGTTGATTTTGAAGAGGAGGAAGGAGAAGCCGCATTTTATGGCCCTAAAATTGACTTTGTAGTAAAGGATGTTCTAGGTAGAGAATGGCAGTTAGGAACTGTTCAAGTTGACTATAACCTACCAGAAAGATTCAAACTTGCCTACACAGGTTCCGATGGAGAAAAGCACCAACCCGTAATGATTCATCGAGCACCCTTTGGATCTATGGAAAGGTTTTGCGGAGTTCTTATTGAGCACTTTAATGGAATGTTTCCAACTTGGCTTTCGCCTACACAAGTACACATTCTAACAATTTCTGAAAAGCACGAGGCTTATGCTCTAGAAATAGCTAAATCATTAGAAAAATTAAACATTCGTATAGAAATTGATACTGGAGATGACACTATTGGGAAAAAACTTCGNAGTCACAGGAGTATGAGACCTGCATATCTTATGATTCTTGGAGATGAAGAATGTGATAAAGGGACTGTCTCATATTTAGGTCCAGATAGAGAACAAAAAAATGGCATATCTCTAAAAACATTTATAAAAAATATAACTTCAGAGATAAATTCAAAAGAATAAGCATTTTAAGCCTAATGGCGCCGAGGGAGGGATTTGAACCCCCGAGGGAAATTTCCCACCGGCTTTCAAGGCCGGCGCTATACCGGGCTAAGCGACCTCGGCTTCATAAAAAAAGAGATCAACCCAATTATACTTGGGCTGACCATTTTTGACTCTTTAAGTAAATCGAGTTTACTTTCGACCGCGAGCCATCTCGGACCTAGCTACATCTCCATCCTTGTCAATGTAGTATAGGAATTTATCTTCTCTTGTGACACCTGCATCTGCGACTTTTTCTGGTCCGCCACCGGTTTTCTTACCGCCGCGTGCCATTTTTGTTCGCCATACGTGTCCGTCTTTTCCTAAGTAGTATAGGTAGCCTGCTTCTTTTGTTACTCCTGTCTTGTTAACTTTTTCAGCCATAGTTTAACACCAATTGTCGAGAAAGTGCAGTGTATATATACTTATCCTGTAAACATCGTCGATAAAATGTAGATAGATATGTTTATAATGAAGGCGCTAAAATAACAACTATGGACATGTCCACAGAATTTAGCAACGAAATGTTAATGGACTACTTTGTATCAATGCTTCTCGTAGGCATTGGAGTAGCTCTAATTGCTACTGGTTTATTCACATCGTATTTTGGTGCTGGAAAATCTCAGAAAATAGGCTTTGGTCTATTATTTTTAGGAATAGCAATAATAGCTTACTTTGTAGTAGGATATCCGCTTGAAGAAGAGACCTTAATTGAAGCCTTAGTTTCAGGAATTGCCGCTCTTGCTGGAATGATTCTTGGCATGTTTATCATTCTATTTGTTCTTATGAAAGTAGATACAGTGGATGATTTAGAGGATTTAGATTTAGAAGATCTAGAAGACTTAGATTTAGATGAAGAACTTAAGAAATTAGAAAAAGAGTTAAATGCTGAATCAAATGATTCTGCGGAGGAGGAAGAATAAATGGCTGAAACATCCGATATTGCAATTTCCATGTTGATGGTGGGTGCATCACTGTCAATGCTACTAATGGGGCTCTTAATATCGTACTATGGAAGCAGCAAGACCAGAAATGTTGGATTAATATTTCTAATAGTCGGCGCCGCTCTAATATATTACGTAACTACTATGGCATATGATACTGTTGTATTCATGAATTCTATCCTTGCATTCGTAGGTGGAATGATTGGCGGAATCGTAGGAATTGTTATTTTCTTAATTGCAATAATTAAATCGTAATTTATCAACATTACTCTAAAATAGAATAGCGATGCCTAAGCTCTGTGAAGTCGGAAGACAATCTTTGGGACACGGGTAAAGACGACGATGCGGCAAGTTCAGCTAGCGACGATAATTCAACCCTAGATTTATCTGAAATTTCACCAGAAAAAAATGATGAAGAGATAAATCTTGAACTGCCTAAAGAAATTGAGGAAAAAGACGAAGATTGGGCAATTCCTATAGCTGAAGATGTCGAAGGCTTAAATCTGAAAGCAATTGGAGTAGTGGGGACAGTTGTTATTCTTCTACTAACTGGAACTATTTTTGTATTGTTAAATGAAACTAGTACTGAAATTGATGTACCTAATGAAAAATATGATGAACAAATAAACTATAATGTAAACGGATTTCTGAATTTTGATAGTAACTTGGATGTGCCTATTCCATTCGGATTTTTCGACGAAGATATTGTTATTAATAACTTAGATGTTACTTTTCAAGGCGACTTGACGCTAGGTATTGACGGGCCAAAACATATTATCAAAACTGGCCACGGTGAGACTAAAAGTTCTGTTTTTCGCAAATATATTGAGCAAAACCTAGATGATGTAGATGGAACTATCACAGAAGAAGGATCTGAACCAGCTGAACTAAAAAATTCTAAGATTATTAGTAAACAGGACCAATACGTAGACAGCAGCTCGCTGAATATAATAAGATCAGATATCGAATCAAATGCCTCAACCGCAAAGATATCTGGAATAGGTCAGAGATGGGCATGGCAAAGTGCGACTGATTGGATACCTCGTCAACACAGTAGCGGGATACTACCGCACGGAAATGCTTACATTGGAAAAACCTTAACAGAAGGCGATAGTGGAACATTATATGAGAGTGGCATTCAATTTACTACAAAAGTAACCGAAGGCAAAAAGATAAAAGATTATGAAACTGTAAAAATACAAGTGATGACGTCTTATATCTCTGACTCTTTACTTGGTTATGAGTATCAATACAGNTATACATTTTCTTTTTACATGTCCGACAAAAGTAGTTTGCCCCTGAAATTTGAAATGAGACTAACATCAGAAGCTAAGTCTCCCGGAGCTCAACTATATTCAATTGATTTGAAATATACTGCTACTGCTCAGGACATATTTGAAGGAAACGAATTTGTACCTACAAAAAATTACGAATCTATTTCATCAAACAGTCAAGGTGAGTTCTTGGATTGGGACGAAGGTGCGCCTGCATTTGGCACATCCTGTGATGTTAATTCACAATTAAATGATAACTTTAACCTTCAAACAGGAATCAGCGCAGCTAGGAGTAATTTTTCTTCATTTGATAATTATATTAGAGATCAAGAAGCAAAAAAAGAGAACGCTTTTGTGATTGAAGCCAATTACAGTGCTAGTGATGGATACAGGTGGAATTTTACAATGGCACATAGTAATGAGCAGTCCGAAAAAGTTGACGGATGGAATTTAGATTATCGTAAAAACAAAGACAATAACTCTGTTTTTGTCAATGGTACTGAAGAAGAATTAGATAATCCAATTCTAAAAATGGAAGAAATAAGAACTCCATTAACTGTTTGTTCAGCTGAAAGTNTAATGACAAGCTTCGATGAAATTGCTAATTGGGCTGTTGATAAAAATACTAACAATGTTAATTATGAGACAACAACTTTAATTTTAGGTCAAAATTTAATATCTGAACAAAGTTTGTCATCACCTACTTCAATATTAGATTTTGGAAATTTGGATCTTATCAGTGCAATATCAGATTTAAACTCCGGTAATTTAAATTTTAATGATTATTCAAATAACATTGATGTAGATACAGCTGGAAGTTATGCTTATTTTCTAGACCGAAACGGTGGAAGTGATTCCCTGGGTTATGACTATCAAGAGGTGGCTGGAATCGATGCAAAAAACGGGCTTGTGATGTTTAATTTGCAGTCTCGAAGCGCGCTTTAACCAATATAATTGACATCAACTCTTTCTTCAACTTCAGATTCATTCTCTTTCAATTGACTTGTGATATTATCAACTTGTTTGGCTCTTTTTTCGAGCTCTTCTAAATCTATTTCAATATTTAGTAATTTCTGAAGTGATTTCAAAACTACACTTGCAGATTTAGGATCAACCATGTAACCGCTTGTTTCTCCCATTAAGCATCCACCTTGAATACCCTGAAGCTTACCTAAGCCTAGCAATAACCCTGAAGCTCCCACTATTCCTGCTCCCGGCTCCCCTTCTATAAATTCNACACCTGCAGATTTAAACAAAGTAACCATTTCTTCGGATGTCGCTGCACCTAATACTCGAGGCTCTGGGACCAACTTTCCTAGGCCATAACCGCCAAGAGTGTAAATACTAGATACGCCCATTTCTTTAACTAATGAAATTAACTGATTACATAACTCATATTGACCTGAGGAGTCCATTCCTTGATATTCTCCAACCAAGAACAGTAAATCTCTATTTTTTCCCTTACCTTTATGATAATAAAGTTCGTTGTTAACTAATTTAACAACACCATCATCATCAATTAGAACTTGAGGAGGGAAATGTGATGAATATATTTCTGTACACTTCTTAGCTTTTAGTTCTTCTATTAAGTGCATTGCAGCTAATTTACCTACATTACCAACTCCTGGTAAACCTTCAAGGAGTATTGCGTCTTTTAATTTAATATCCTTAAGTTTGACTATTTCAGTAAAACTCAATTAAATTTCTCCTTCAACATTCTTCGATATTTACCATACTTATCTTCTGGTGAAAATTTAGGAGGTAGAGGATTAGAGGTTTGAGTTTGACATCCTGCACAAAATTTTTCTAGTGTAAATGTAACGCAGCCTTTACACTGGAAGATTGAAGATCGCATTATGCCCTCTCAAAAGAACCTATACCGCCCTCTTTCTTGAGGATATTCAAAACCATATCAACTGCAGATTTTAGCTCTTCTTCAGCCTGTTTATAATTAGGAGCCTTGACCAGTATTCGATAATTTGGAGCACCATCAGAGGTGATAGTTAATTTGCTATCATCATGGATTGCTTGTGGACCCATCAATGACGCTTTAATGCCTTCAACGCCATCTTCCTTATCTGATGTTAAGCTTAGCATACCTCCAATTGTAACAAATGGTGGCGTAACATTTTCAATTCCCACTTTAATAAATTCAGAAACCCACTTACCTTTCCAAGCTTTCTTGAAGTCTTCGCTGTTTATGACTGATTCTTCAAATGCTCTGTATAGACTTTCGTAATTATTTACTAAATCATCTCTAACTTCCTTGCGTAAGTCGTCGTAGTTTAATTTTGTATTTTTTGCTACAAGTTCAAGTAATTTAGATGCTCGTTGCTCATTTTTCCACTCTCTAATTTTCTCTTTTTTCCTGTGCCCTGAAACCTGTCTAACAGAAGCGTCGATAATCTTGCTGCCTTTCTTTACCTTTGTAACTTTAGCAACAACCATTTGGCCTTCGCGAATGAAATCACGAATATATTTTACCCAGCCTGATGCTACTTCTGAAATATGAACAAAAGCTTTCTGATCTGGATATTCGAGTAAATCTAGAGTTGCCCCGAAATCTTTTACTTCAATAACACGTCCAATAATGTAGTCGCCGTCTTCAGGTACGTCCAAAGGACTCACTCAAGCTCCTCTAAAATTTCTCCAAGAATTTTTGCTTTNCCTCCAGTAGGAAGNGCTATTGTTGAACCTGTAACTGGATCTTTAACTACAGTATCACACTTATCAAAAATTACTACCGTGTAATCACTNTCCGGACTTTTTACTTTAAGAAANTTACTTTTTGCCATATTTACTCCGTTAACTCAAACTTTTTTGCTCTAAAATTTTTCTTATGATGNGCTTTACCNGTCTCAGTACATCTATANCTNACATANACNCTCTTTGTAGGCTTCTCNCGNCCTTCNGGTTTAGGCCTAGGAAAACCACCGTATCCTGATGTNACACTTCTGAACTTNCTTTGCCCTCTTGCNAATTCNGAAGCTCTTTTCTTCTTAACTACTTCAATTTCATGAAGTGTATGCTTTTTTGCATAAGGGCTGTACATCTTAACTTTTCGTGGTATTTTCATGATACCTGAGTCCTCGGGAAACGCTCCGAGCCAAAGGGTTTAATAAAGCTAATCCAAAAAATCAATTCAAAGCTTTGATTTCTTTATGCTTAAATCCAAATAGAGCTTGCATCAATGCTAAAGGAAGCTTAAACCAAAAATTTCTAGTCGCTTTACCCTTGTATTCTCCTCTTGTAAGATCTGCCAACATGCCAAAAAGGGCTGGTGTCTTACCCAGAGCAAAGCCAACTTTCATGAAAAATGGCTTGTAAATTTTATGCTTCGTGGTAGCTGCCCTGTACATATCTCTACTGTAATGTGAGCGCCAATATTGCTCAAATAAAGTCGGATC
>FUFK010047658.1_pt1 | contig 23323 bp, 24 predicted proteins | sample 1021851 | NCBI WGS metagenome assembly FUFK01 (sample SAMEA51879418, study PRJEB19060) | metagenome | reverse complement strand
CAGTTGTCCGAGAACGAGGAGGTAAAAAACTTATTAGAGGGATTAAATTTAAAATCAGATTAGGGTAAATTTTCTAGATGCTTCTTTCATTCCCCGGGCAGGACATGCCACCACTCCAGTTTGAGTCGGCGTTGCTGTAAAGATCCCAAACTCTGGGTCTGAGGCTTTCCCTGAAGCCAATGAACTTCACAGCGGACATGGGTCAGATCGAGAAATGTTCCGGCATTGACTTTCCAGTCCTCATTTCCTGAAGGAAATTCTGCTTTAATTTCTGCACGTGCCTCACGCATCCTGCCGCCGCTGAAATCTTCCCGNAAGAGCCCNTAAAGTTCCACCACGACACCTGTTTCATAATCTTCCGGGTAAAACAGTTTATCCATCAGGAGTAAAGCATGGAAACGTTGCTCAACAGCTTACTGGCCGCGTTTGTCTTTCCATTCAATTTGATTGTATTTGATGACAAGCACCCCACCGAAACGGAAGATTTCCGGTTGGTGACTGCTGATGACTTCCTGGTCGTTGTCCCATTCCAGGGCGGCTTTTCCTGCAAGGATGTGTTCTTCATCGACTGCCCTGCGGTTGGATTTTACGACCGCGTGTCCATTTTGACGATCATTGTCCATTTCCCAGTAAAGCACGGCTATTTCGATGGCTGAACTTTCTTCGCGAATGATCTGGTATCTGGAGGCACGTTGACGTTCCTTCATTTCGTATTTTTGTTCAGGCATTTTTTCCTTTCATGGGTTTATTTTGGATTCCAGATTTCAATTCGGAGTTTAACATGAGTTCTCCTCAGCCTACAATGCAGGAACCATGTTATTTCAAAAATATAAACGGATCGTCAAGAATTTCTAAAACTTGGGACCTGCTTTCAAAATCCGCAGTGAAAGTAAAATCGTACNANGGACNAGAAAGGANTTNAATGTCAGNAAAAAAAATGACCAAAAAACAAATCTGCGANGCTGCAGTTGGAATGTACCTCGACAATCCATCTCGTTTCAGCCTCTCTGCCGTTGCGAACCAGCTTGAAATCCCTCGTTCTCAGATATATCAGAATTTTCCTACCAAAAATGCGGTTCTCCGTTTTTTTTATCAGGATTGTTTTGAACAATATTTGAAGCAGACGGATGAAATGGAGGATTATCAGGATTTCACTTTGGAAGAAAAATTGAGTCATATGGTTTATACCCACTTTGAACTCTTCCAACATGAAAAAGAATTTGTNGAAGATACCTTCAAGGATTTGATCGCCAAGGCATCGGCGAAATCTAAATTTCAGCAAATGCTAGAAGATCGGATTGACCTTCTACTTTCCCAATCCCACGGAGACGCCTCATTGCTTCAAGGTCCTTATCTTTCTCAATTTATTGTGAAAGAGCTTTTTTATCTGTTTCGTTTTTGGCTGCAGGATGAAAGCGATGAAGCAGAACAGACGATGGAATTGACTGACAAATTGATTTCATTCGCTTCAGAAGTTTTAGGCAGTCAGATTTTTAGTAAAGGGATTGATCTGGGAAGAACCCTGTGGGATCAGGATTTAATCCGCTTCAAACCNCANGGTTTGAATATTTTGGCCAGAGCCCTGATGCAAAGATACTCATGAACAATTTGCCCGGAAGTCCATGGAAACGTTCTGGCATCATCGCTAGAGCAGGTGTGAAAACAGGTGGAAATTATATTCGCCATCATGTAGGCAATGCCCTGCCGATTAAAAGCCTGCACCAGGATAAGGAAACCCTGAACCGCAAGAACGCTCTATCGNTGATCAAAGAACTTAGTCAGTTGCGGGGAGCCGCGCTGAAAATGGCTCAGGGACTGAGTATGGACACTGGTATTCTTCCGGAGGAGTTTTCAGAGGTGATGAATGCCGCCCAATATCGTGTGCCGGCNATGAANCGTTCNTTAGTCCGAACTCAATTCAAAAGTGCTGTCGGTTCTGAACCAGAAGAATTTTTCAAGAGATTTGAATATGAAGCATTTGCCGCGGCTACCATCGGTCAAGTCCACAGGGCTGAAGACAAACAAGGAAGAGCTCTCGCAGTAAAAATTCAGTACCCGAATGTTCAAAAAAGCATTGAAAGTGATCTGTCTCTGCTGAAAACCATTGCGGCCAGTTTCCTNAGGAAATTTGATCTGAACGAGCANTTAGATGAAATGAAACTCCGTCTGATNGAAGAAACGGATTACTTGCGCGANGGTGAGAACCTTGTTCATTTCTCCAAAACATTTCATTCCCCTTGGATTGTTTTCCCAAAATACTTAAAAGAATATTCGAATTCCAAAGTTTTAAGTATGAGTCTGCTTGAGGGAACGCATCTGGATGAACTTCTGAAAGAAAACCCGGATCAGTCAAGAAGGGATCATTTCGGTCAGGTCCTCTGGGATTTTTTTCATCTCCATATTGAACAAAATGTTCATACATTCCATGCAGACATTCACCCGGGAAACTTTCTCTTTTTGCCGGATGGCCGGGTTGGTGTGATTGATTTTGGATGCGTCAAAACCTTTCCTGAAGATTTTCTCGATGGCTGTATCCGTCTTGTACAGAATTACCTCTCAGGAAACCATTCAGGTTTCACGGATGAACTGGTGAAGATGGAATTTCTGAAAAATNCTGATGCTGAAGAAGCCACTGAAAAAATGATTAAGGAGTTGTTAACGGAATTTGCCGAACTTCTTTCGGACGTCTACCGAAAACCGGTTTTCGATTTCAGTGATANTTCTTTTCGGGAAAAGTTGAATGCNATGTTTAAAAAGGGAATGGAAATCCGGGAAATCAGGGGATCAAGACACTTTGTCTTTTTCAACCGAATTGTATTCGGACTACTGTCTATCCTGATGAAATTGGGATCCCGAATCGAAACCGGAAAAGGGCAACAGGCGGTGATGGGGTGGAAAATNAAAGCNGCAGCATGAATCTTAGAAACTAANCATCAATCGTATTCACCTTCCAGACCACGACCCATTTCTATCAGGTGGAGCATCTTGCGTTTCCAGACAATACCTTCACTGGCCCACCGAATCACCACTCGTACAAACTCTCTACCAAAACCAAGTTTCTTCCCGGTTTTGAGAAGGTAGTCGATTTCCCGTGTGCCGAGCACATTATCAACACTGATCACGAGAGCCAGTTCAATAAAAATCTGAATTTCCATTTCCCTGGTTGCTTCGGGAATCCTTTCCAGGGGAGGAAGTTTCTGATCTTTCACCGCCTGAAGCATGGTGTTGACTTCAGTCTGTGAACGCAGGAAACCAAGCGCTCTTTCCAAATACTCGACCTCTTCCGGGGCAATGCTCCCATCAGCCGTTACCGCTCCACAAATGGCGGTAGCCAGCCAGCGTTTCTGTTTTTCATTGAGCAATTCGGGTTGCAGTCCCGAAGTCATTTGAAATTCCATTTCTAAGCTATTGATTCAGATTGTGATGTTCCTGTAAGAAAACGATACCGTAACCTTGACTCTAAATAACGTTTGGATATGATTTGTAGGATATTCGTCCCAAAATCGAATCGTGAAGTATGATGATGCACTCGTCAACTAACTTTCAAGCCCACTTTATCCCTCCTGCCTTTTGAACAGAATCCTGTTTTTGTATATCCAAACATGAGAGGACAGGAAGTTTTCGTCCTCGACACCAATGTGCTGATTTTTGCGCCGGAAGCCTTGGAAGCATTTTCCGATGCGGAAATCGTGATCCCAATCAATGTGATTGAAGAACTGGANCGCTTCAAGGCAGAGTTGAGTGACAGGGGNGGGAGTGCCCGGTTGGTTTCGCAGAGACTCGATGAATTACGAGAACTCGGGAGTCTGGCTCAGGGGATTCAACTTCAGCAGGGTGGAAAATTACGGGTGGAACTCCAGGTGCCGGCCCAGGANGACCTTCCCGCGCAGTTGGACATCAATCGGGCTTCCAACCGGGTTTTAGCGGTCGCATGGGAACTGGTGCAACGTGAACTTCCGGTCACCCTGGTCACCCAGGATACCAACCTGAGGGTTAAGGCGAATGCCCTGGAAGTTCCTGTGATGCGATACTTGAATTCCTCGGGCAGCAATGGATTTTATGATGGGGTGAAAACGATCCAAGTTGAAAAAAATTTGATCCATCAATTACTGCTTCAGGAGTCCATCGACTTAACCGAATTGAATCAAGAAGTAGTTGATTTGGATGATTTTCTTCCGAATGAGGGGCTGCATCTGATCAACGGGTCGGGAGTAAACGAGGATCTGTTGGCGATTTACCGTGAAGAAGACAAGCACTTTCAGATACTTGAAAGACTGGACAATGTTTGGGGAGTCAAACCGAGAAATCCGGAACAGAGACTGGCAATGGAATACCTCCTGGATCCAGAGATCCATGTGGTTTCCCTCTCAGGAAAATCAGGAACCGGGAAAACCCTCCTCGCCCTGGCTGCAGGACTACAGTTGATGCTGACTCAAAATCTCTATACCAGGATGTTGGTCTCCAGGCCTATTTTCCCGATGGGACGGGATTTGGGCTATCTTCCCGGAGACGCGCAGGAAAAACTCGCACCGTGGATGCAGCCGATTTTTGATAACCTGGAACTCCTTATCGGCAATCCAAAAACCGGAAGAGGCCATTCGGCCAGCGGACACCAGGAATTGATCGAACGGGGACTTTTGGTGGTGGAACCCCTGACCTACATCCGGGGTAGGAGCATTCCCAATCAGTACCTGCTCGTGGATGAATCCCAAAATCTGACTCCTCATGAAATGAAAACGATCATCACCCGGGCCGGAGAAGGAACCAAGATCGTATTGACAGGAGACCCGCATCAGATAGACAATCCCTATGTGAATGAAAAATCCAACGGCTTAAGTAATCTGGTGAATCGTTTCAAAAATCACCCACTTGCAGCGCATATCAATTTAGTTCATGGAGAACGCTCGCAATTGGCGGAACTGGCAGCAAACGCTCTTTAACCGTGTCCTTTCTTATTTTCTAATCCTTCTCAATTTCTTACTTCATCAAAACGAATAATCATGGCTTGGAACTTTGAACCCCCTCAAGCCTCTTCTCTTCATGACAGGGAAGTCCTCAAGCATGGGAACCATCTGGAGGGAAAGCGGATTGGATTGATGATCACCGGCAGCATCGCCGCTTATCGTTGCCCGGACCTGGTCAGGGATTTAAGAAGAGAAGGTGCAGAAGTCCAGGTTTATGCCACTCGGGAGGGTTTGCGATATGTGTCGAAGGATGCCCTGGAATGGTGTTCCCTCAACCCGGTCATTGATCATTTCAGTCCAGATGCCGAACACCTCTTCGATCAAAAGCCGTTAGATGCATTTCTGGTAGCACCCGCTTCCTACAGCGTGATCAACAAAACCGCAATGGGGCTGGCAGATTCGGTCGTAACTTCAACCCTGGCTTCCGCACTGGGGCGTTGCGAAAGAGAAGGGACGCCTGTTTTGATTGCTCCGGCCATGCATGGCAGNATGCATAACAGTCTGCTCAAGGAAAATCTGAAACGTCTCCATGATATGGGAGTGTTCATCATTCCTCCCCGGCAGTCCCATGGGAAGAACAACCTTGCTTCAGCAGAAATTATTGTTGCGGAAGTCATTCGCTCCCTCACTCAATCTCCGCTAAAAGGGTGCAGGATGTTGATCACCGGAGGACCAACCCCGGTGCCCCTTGACCGGATCCGAAGAATCACTACAAAATTCAGCGGCGGACTTTCCATCGAAATTTCAAGGGAAGCTTGGTTTCGAGGTGCAGAAGTGAAATTGATCCTCGGTCGTGGAAGCCTGCAGCCNCCCTCTTACCTTGATANCCTGGAGATTGCGGATTTTCACCAATACCGTAAATCNCTNCTGGATACNATTGAGGAACATCAAGCAGAATGGGGAATCTTCACTGCGGCGGTTGCCGACTACGAACCTGAAGAAGTTTATGACGGTAAATGGCAAAGCCTGGATCAGGAAAAAATATTGAAACTGGTGCCGACTTCTAAAGTCATTCAAGAAGTCAAAGAACGCTTTCCCCAATTAAACCAGGTCCCCTTCAAGTATGAGGAAGGAGTCGATCATGAAGAATTGATGGAAATTGCCAGGGAACGGATGGAATCAGGCTCCCATAGGCTTCTTGTTGCCAACCGGGGCAATGAGTTTCTTGACTCCGGAGAACAGGTAGCTTGGATTTTAACTTCCGGATCAAATCCTGAAAAAGTTGTTGGGAAAAAACAGATAGCATCCGCATTGCTCGACCGTATCGAATCCTTGGTATGAAACCAGGGTTTTCCTGTCTTATTTTATTCTGGTTCTGGTTTGTCCTTGTTATTTTTCCTGTCTATGCCCAGCAAAACCCAACGGTTGCGAAGGCTCCACCAGTCAGCATTAAGCAACTAAAACAATCCATCAGCGAAAATGACCGAATCGAGTGGATTACTCTGAGACTTGAAAAAAACCTTCCTCCCNATCAGCCAATCCAACGTATACGCATGGCTGTGGAGGGCCGAACAACGCTGATCCTCCATCCTCTTCAGCGTCATCTCCCCTTNGAGACAACCCCCTTAACCCAATATCCCTTCTTTCATCTTGAGATGTGTTCTATGGCTCCGGAAATGAATTTGGAATCCCGTTTCCGCTGGAGGGACTTTATTCATTCAGGCGGGACCCTTTTCATGGATACTTGTCCCGATTCCAGAACTATGGAGGATCAGAAAGCGTTCAATCAATCCTGGAAAGACTGGGGTCGTTCCATTTTCCCTGGGAGCGGTTGGAGTCCGCTCAACCGAAAACATACACTNAGTTTCAGTTTCTACCTGCTCGAAAAACGGATGCTGTTACAAAATGAGGGATCCCCCTTTTCAATGCTGGAACTCGACGGCAGGGTGATTCTCCTCCATAACCAATCCCCCCGATGGTCATGGCATACCCTGAAATCTTCTCCGGTATCGGCTCAACTCAACCCGCGCAATATCGAAATCCACCTTCGACTCTACATTAATCTCATGATGCTGTTCCTCAGTGGNGACTACAAACAAGACCAACTGCACCTTCCAACGATATTGCTNAGAAGAAGGTGAAATAAAAAAATCTTACATAAATCTTGACAAAAAATTACACAATCAATACATTTGAAAACTATATTTACATATGTTGTTGAAATAAATCAGCAACAGATGAAATCTCAATTTAAGGAGAACTCATGAGATTTATAAAAAAAGTATTAGCAATTGGTTCAACAACGTTGATGCTCTTAAGTGCTGCAGCTCATGCAGTCACTGAAGTTCAATGGTGGCATGCGATGGGAGGGGTAAATGGCGAACGTGTTGATAAAATTGCTTCAGATTTCAATGCCAGCCAATCTCAGTACAAAATCGTTCCAGTTTATAAAGGCAACTATACTGAAACGATGACTGCTGCAATTGCGGCATTTAGAGCAAAATCACATCCACATATTGTCCAAGTATTCGAAGTTGGTACAGCAACCATGATGGCTGCTAAAGGGGCTGTTTATCCTGTCGAGCAGGTTATGAAAATGGCTGGTGAGAAGTTTGACAAGAGTGATTTTTTGCCTGCTGTTATTAGTTATTATCAAACTCCACAGGGCGAATTGTTATCTATGCCTTTCAATAGTTCTACACCAGTTCTCTGGTATAATGCAGACGCCTTGAAAAAAGCTGGCGTTGGTGTCCCAATCACGTGGGCAGAAATGAAAACTGCCTCTGAAAAACTGATTGCCTCTGGAATGGATTGTGGATTTAGCTTTGGCTGGCAATCNTGGGTAATGGTTGAAAANTATTCTGCATGGCACAATTTAGAGATTGGAACAAAAGAAAATGGCTTTGCTGGTCTTGATACGAAATTCTCAATTAATAACAACCATGTTAAGAGAATTTTAGGACAAATATCAGATTGGTCAAAGACAGGGCTTTTCAAGTATGGAGGGCGTAGAGGAGACAGTTTGTCCATGTTTACGAACGGTGAATGTGCAATGTGGATGAATTCTTCTGCATACTACGGAAGTATTAAAAAACAGGCTAAATTTAATTATGGCCAGTCCATGCTCCCTCTTGATACCGAAGCATCTTCTATGAGGCAAAATTCAGTCATTGGTGGTGCAACGCTTTGGGTGCTTAAAGGTCATGATAATGATGAATATAAAGGTGTGGCGAAGTTCATGACTTATCTGTCATCTCCAGAAGTTCAATCCTGGTGGCATCAAGAAACAGGTTATGTGCCGATTACGAAGAGTGCCTATGAACTTTCTAAGAAACAGGGTTTTTATCAGTCTAACCCCGGAACAGATACTGCCATCTTGCAATTAAATCTTAACCAGCCAACGCCAAATTCCAGAGGATTAAGATTCGGGAACTTTGTTCAAATTCGTGACATTATCAATGAAGAAATGGAAGCGATTTGGAATGGTTCAAAATCTTCATCAAATGCTATGGATGCAGCAGCAAAACGTGGAAACGCTCTGTTGAGAAAATTCGAAAGAGCTAACAGGTAAGNTCAATTATATTAAGAAGCTGAGTATTCAATTTTACTCAGCTTCTTACCAATTGTATGAATCAAAAAATTTATTATCATAATAAGTTACTCGCCTATCTTTTAATTGCCCCTCAAATTTTAATTACTCTTATTTTTTTTATTTGGCCTGCTGCACAAGCTCTGTACCAATCATTTTTGGTTGAGGATGCTTTTGGGCTTGGGTCTGAATTTGTCTGGTTTGAAAATTTTATCTTCCTGTTTGAAGATGAATATTATCTTGANTCNTTTGGAAGAACAGCGCTTTTTTCGTTTCTAGTCGCCTTTGTTTCAATGAGTTTTTCACTCATATTAGCAGGATTTGCCGAAAGAGTAATTCGAGGNGANTTAATTTATAAATCNCTACTTATTTGGCCCTATGCAGTTGCTCCGGTTTTGGCAGGAGCATTATGGATTATGTTATTCGATCCAAGTCTAGGGTTAATCACATATTATTTAAAATATTTTGATGTAGAATGGAATTATAAGCTGAATGGGACACAAGCAATGATATTAGTGGTGCTTGCTTCGGCATGGAAACAAGTGGCATACAACTTTTTGTTTTTTTTGGCAGGTATACACGCTATTCCTAAATCAATGATTGAAGCCGCAGCTTTGGATGGTTCAGGGCCGATAAAAAGATTTTGGACAATCATTTTTCCATTAATATCACCTGTCACTTTCTTTTTATTAGTAATCAATACAGTCTACGCTTTTTTTGATACTTTCGGGATTATTCATGTAATGACCCAGGGAGGGCCTGCAAATTCAACNGAAATACTTGTTTACAAAGTATATAACGATGGATTTATAGGTTTAGACTTAGGAGGGTCTGCTGCACAGTCAGTAATACTAATGTTTATCGTNATCTCTCTCACTTTTTTTCAATTTAGATTCATAGAAAAAAAAGTTGAATATAAATGATTGAAAAACGGCCTGTATTAGATTTTATCACCCATCTTGTATTGATTGTTGGAATTATAATCATTGCATTACCAATATGGGTGATGTTTGTCGGTGCGACACATGATGGGTTAAGAATGCTTCAGGTTCCACTTCCCTTGCTTCCTGGTGATCAATTTTTAGTCAATTTAAATCAAACACTTTTAGGTTCAGGTTTAGAAGGGACTAATACAGCTCCAGTATGGAAAATGCTCTTGAATAGCTTAATTATGGCATTGAGTATTGCAATTGGAAAAATATTAATCTCCTTAATTTCAGCTTTTGCTATCGTATATTTTAAATTTCCATTTCGTTTATTATTTTTTTGGTTAATTTTTATTACTCTTATGTTGCCCGTTGAGGTTAGAATTATTCCAACATTTGAAGTTGTCTCAAATTTGGGGATGTTAAATTCATATGCGGGTTTGAGTATACCGCTTATTGCATCAGCTACAGCAACATTCATGTTTCGACAGGTATTCATGACAATACCTGATGAACTCATTGAATCTTCAAAACTTGATGGTGCTGGTCCACTTAAATTTTTTTTCGATTTTCTTGTCCCATTATCAAGAACAAATATAGCTGCACTTTTTGTAATTCTTTTTATNTACGGCTGGAATCAGTATTTGTGGCCTTTGTTGATTACGACCGACAGAGATAAATACACAATTGTTATGAGTATCAAGCAAATGATTGAAGCTGCTGAGCAAACTCCTGAATGGCATATTATCATGATGACTTCATTGCTGGCTATGTTGCCTCCAATTCTTGTAGTGCTTACAATGCAGAAACTNTTTGTAAAAGGATTAATCGAATCAGAGAAATAAATGTCTTCATTAAGTTTAAAAAAAGTTGAAAAAATNTATCCAGGTGGGGTTCAAGCAATTCAAAGCATGAATTTTGATATCAAAGATGGTGAATTTATTGTGCTTGTCGGTCCCTCAGGTTGTGGAAAATCAACTATGCTACGTCTGATAGCAGGGTTAGAAGAAATTTCTAAAGGTGAAATATACATTGATGACGAATTAGTTAATGATAAGGAACCTGCCGATAGAGACATAGCAATGGTATTTCAAAATTATGCCCTTTATCCGCATATGACAGTCTATGAAAACATGGCCTATGGACTGAAAAACAGAAAAATTAAAAAAGAAAGAATCAATGAACTTGTAAACGAAGTAGCCAAAACACTTGAATTAAATGATTTGCTCTTAAGAAAACCCAAGGCACTTTCAGGAGGACAACGTCAACGTGTTGCTATGGGAAGGGCAATCGTAAGGGAACCCAAGGTTTTTTTGTTTGATGAACCTTTGTCTAATTTAGATGCAAAGCTTAGNGTNCAAATGAGGTTAGAAATCAAGCAATTACAAGAAAGACTTGGAGTCACTTCAATNTATGTAACCCATGACCAAATTGAAGCTATGACACTTGGTCAAAGGCTGGTTCTTATGGAAAAGGGGAGAATAGAGCAAATTGGCACACCAATAGAAGTTTATGAGTATCCATCATCAATTTTTGTTGCTTCATTTATTGGGTCTCCACCCATGAACTTAGTCAAAGGCAAAATGATAAGAAAAAGTGAGTTGGAATTGGATGGAGGTTTAGTTGTAAAATCTGAGTCTTTTAAAGATTTTGATATTGATAAACAGATAACAATAGGGGTTAGGCCAGAACATATTGTGTTAAACAANAAAGCTGAGTGTTCAATTAAAGTAAGTACACATAATTTTGAACGTCAAGGAGCTGATTCATTTATTTATGGAACTGTATTAAACGGAGAAGATAAAATAATTGCTAGAGTTCCACACGATTACGATTATAAAAATCATGAAACAATAGATTTTCATTTTGATTACGCAAACATGCACTGCTTTGATTCCAACACAGGACTGCGGCTATAGTAATAAAAAAATTTAAATTAATTTAAAATGTGAATAAATATTTTTTTGTTTTCATATTGTTATTTTTTGTAGTCTTTTCTTCAGTACATGCCTCAAAACAAAAACTAGTCATCGCCCATCGGGGGGCTTCAGGTTATCTGCCTGAACACACCCTAGGCNCAGCGGTCATGGCGTATGCATCAGGAGCCGATTTTCTGGAACTGGATCTGGTCATGACCAAAGACGGNCATCTGATCGTGCTTCATGATTTGACCCTCAACGGCACAACCGATGTGGAGCAGGTTTTTCCTGATCGTGCAGGGAAAGACGGAAAATACCATGCAGTAGACTTCAATCTCCATGAAGTCAAACAACTCAAGGTGCATGAGCGTTCCNCAAGACGTGGAACGGGGCAAGCCTTTCCCGATCGTTTTCCGATTGATTCAAAAATATTTGGAGTCCCCACCCTGGAGGAAATGATCCTACTGGTTCAAGGGCTAGCGAAAAGTCATGGAAGAAAAATGGGGCTTTATATTGAAATCAAAGGTCACGATTTTCATCGTAAGCATCATCTTGATCCAGGATTCAAACTCTTGGAAGTTTTGAANAAATATGGTTACAAAAACAATTCTGACCCCATATTCATCCAATCATTTGATTCAGATATGTTGAAATATCTGCGTCATGAGCTTAAGACACGAATCAAGCTTGTACAGTTATTGGGAGAAAACCGTTGGAGATTATCGGATACCGATTTTAGTTACCTGAAAACTGAAGAAGGCATGAAAGAGGTTTCAGAATATGCAGACGGAATTGGGCCTTGGATGAACCAATTGGTAACAGGGGTTGATTTTTCAGGAAAGGCTCAAATCACCGATTTACTCAAAATTGCACGAAACAATGATTTATTGATTCATCCCTATACCTTTCGGGCAGACCGTCTACCTTCCTATACGTCGTCCTTTGACGAGTTGTTGGATTTGTTTTTTCAGGAGGTGGGAGTGGATGGAATCTTCACCGATCATCCTGATCAGGCGGTACGTTATCTTGAAAAGAACTCATCCAATTAAAATGAAGTTCTTAATTCATTGAAGCTTCATTTTATCGGCACCCCTTAGAGTCCTTATAAAACTATTCAGGTACGAATCTTAAAGACCCTTAACATAGCGGGGAGAAGGACCAAGTCCGCCAAAAGTGCGGAGAAAACGGCGACGAGAGCGAGGATACTGAATCGGGAAACGCCTAAGTGGCTGACTGGAATGAAGCAAACGAAGAGCGACATCAGGATCAGGGTGGTGACGGTGATGGCCTGGCCTACTTCGCGCAGGGTTGAGTTGATGGCTTCCTCAATGCTTTCTCCCCGTTTTAGGCTGATCCGATAGTGGGTCAGGAAATGAATCGTATCATCGACGGCAATTCCTATCACTATGGGGGCTGTCAACAAGGTGGTCACATCCAGTTTAAATCCTGACCAGCCCATCAGTCCAAATACGGTAAGCATCGGAAACGTNTTGGGAATGATTGCAAGGAATCCCAGTTTGAGACTGCCGAAAACGAAAATCAAAATCAGAGAGATGATCAGAAAAGCCAACCCAAAACTCTGAATCTGGGACCAACTGATCGCATCAAAAACCCTGGCCCAGGTTCCCACTCCTCCAGTTACAGTGGCTTTGAAATCAGGATATTTCGATTTGAGCGGTTGAATGATTCTTTCAAGTTCTGGTTGGAATGAATTCAATATTTCCACCGATTTTTTGGATCCCACTGTTTTCAGGGAAACACTCATGCGTGCCTGTGCATAATCCAGTGATACCATCCGTTCCAGGTTTTCATAATCCCCTCCCTCAATGAGGACCAGCAACTGCGCCAACATATCGGCCTGATTTGGGATCGAATAAGCATCAGTCTGATTTTGATTCAATTTTTGGTGGGTAAGTTTAACCTGGTTGTTGAGGGTCAAATTGTGGGTTACGAGTTGAGGATAAAGGGTTTCCAGAGTTTCCTTGATGGATTCCAGTGACTGCAGCACTTCCGGGTCTTTGAAGGTTCCCTCGGTTTCTGATTCGAACAGGATTTCCATGTTTNCTGATCCGATAAACTGATCATCCATCAGTTNAATGGTTTGCCTGACCCCGGATTCGATGGGGAAATAATCTTTGAAAACCGTATCGATTTCTATCCGGGAAGTCCCCAGGATCAAGAAGATTGAAACCGTACTAAAGCAGAGGAGGATGCTTTTCGGATATCTTTCATTCGTTCTTTCAAGAATCAGGATAATGGACTGGACCACCCTCAAGGCTTTGTTTAAGGAGATGGTGTTTCTTTTTGAAGGCCCTGGTGGAAACATGTTGATCAGAACAGGGAGGAGAATGATGGTGAGGATGAAGGCGAAGAGGACTCCGATCCCTGCAAGCAGACCCATGGTCTGGATGACTTTTAAATTGATGAAATAAAGTGAAAAGATTCCGATCGCAGTCGTGATGCTGGTGAGCAAACAGGCCATGGCAGTTTTACTGAACACATTTCGCATCACCTGCATGTGTTTCAGTCCCTGCTGCTGGAAATATAGATAGCCCGACAGGACATGAACCACATCAGCAATTGCGGCGACACTGATAAGTCCGAAGGCAATATAAAGGGAAAGGTCGATAGGCCATCCAGTCCAGCCTGCCAGCCCTAAAACCCCGAGAATGCAAGTCATGAATATCAGCATCGACCAGATCAGCATTCGGATGGACCCAAGCAGGAACCAAGTCAGAATCAGGCTTAAAATCAAAGCTGTCCCCAGAGACATCTGGTATTCAACCGCCCAGACATCGTTTTCGTAAAAGGCTCCCCAACTAGGATGAAGAAACTCAAGATCTTGTCGAATCGGTTTCTGTTGAAGGAACAACCATACCGCTTTTTCAAATTCCGCATAATCTTCAAGACCGTGATCGATGAATTTCGGCTCACTGTTTTTTTCAAACGCGTCTTCGAAGCCCTCCTCCAATTCGGAAAGAGAGTCCGTGGGAATTTCTTCTACAGGCAGTTCTCCCAGGTGTGTCCTAAGCATCAACATACCGTATTCCCCGTTGTCTGAAATTAGAACCTGCCTGTAATCAGGTTCCTTCATCGCAGTGTCTCTCAGTTCATTGCTTTTGATGTCTTCTTTGAGGACATCTTCACCAATGAAATCCCGAAAGCGGATGCTGTCACCCTCCACTTCAATGAAAGTCGTGTTGATCAGGGATTCCGTATCTTTGAGCAAGCTCAGTGGATTTTCTGGATTATCGGAATAATCTTCATATGCCTGATCAAGTAACCTGTGGGTCTTCTGAAGCGCCTGGAGGCTTCTTTTAGAAAAAAGATCTCCGTCAACGGGACGGTAGATCATGGGGAGGGCTGTGGTCCCGCCAAAGAGTTCCTTGATGCGATCCAGAGATTTTTGGACCGGGTCGTTCTTCCCAAACATTTCATCATTGGCCCAGGTGAAGGAGAAGCGAGGAATCCCGGAAGCCAAAAAAAGCATCAGCAGGATATAAAGGCCAAGTATCCACCAACGCCATGGCTGAAGCTTTTCAGGAAGCAGTTCAAAGTTCCTGTTGAGTTTGTCAAGAAATACCGCCATCAGGTTTTTTTGGGTTTAATGAAAGGATGATGAAGATGGTTCGGAATGGAAACCCATTGACAAGAGCGAANCTTGAAGACTGGGTTTAGCCTATTTTCGACTGCCTTGGAAGTGTTATTTTTTCAAAGCAGCACAAACTGCGGTGGTCACTTCACCTGTGCAGGAATTTCCGCCAAGGTCTTTGGGGAGATGTCGCCCTTCTTGACAAACTTCTTCAATGGCAGACATCAAAAGGGAGGCTCCCTTATTTTCCTGGAGATGTTCCAGCATCATGACGCAACTCCAGAATGCTCCGAGGGGATTGGCAAGATCTTTTCCCACTAAGTCGAATGCAGAACCGTGGATCGGTTCGAACATCGAAGGGAAAGTCCTTTCAGGATTGATGTTGGCGGTGGGACCTATGCCGAGACTGCCGGATAATGCTGCGGCAAGATCGCTGAGAATGTCGGCATGAAGATTGGTGGCCACGATCGTATCGAGGGATTGGGGTTGGAGTACCATACGGGTTGTGATTGCATCCACCAGCATTCTGTCGGTTGTGATCCCAGGATAATCATGTTTAAGNTTCTCAAAAACTTCATCCCAGAGGACCATCCCATGCCTCTGCGCATTGGATTTTGTGACCAGGGTCAATTGTTTTTTGGGGCGGGTCAATGCCAGTTCGAAAGCGTAACGCATCACCCGCTCAATGCCATCTCGGGTAAAAACGGAAACGTCGATTCCGACCTCCTGGGGGAGTTTGGGGTGAACCCTTCCTCCTGCTCCTGAGTATTCTCCCTCGGTATTTTCNCTTACAATGACCCAGTCCAGTTCTGCAGGTCCGATGTTTTTCAAGGGACTCTGGATTCCCGGAAGGAGTCTTGAAGGACGGACATTGGCGTACTGATCAAAATGCTGACAGATTTCCAGTCTCAGTCCCCAGAGCGTAATGTGATCCGGAACTTCTAAAGATCCAGCAGATCCGAAAAGGATGGCGTCAAATGATTTCAGTTGTTCGAGCCCATCTTCCGGCATCATTCTGCCGGTTTTTAAAAAATATTCGGAACCCCAGTCAAATTCTGTAAACTCGAGCTTAAGTTCAGGGAGACTGTCTTGAAGTGCTGAAAGTATCACGCAGGCTTCTCGGGTTACTTCCGGACCAATCCCGTCTCCGCCGATGACTGCAATTTTATGAAGTGGCATCTGTGTTTTCTAATTCTGTGATTTTTGATCCGTTCGATTCTTTGATCCGCCTTTGGTTTCTGAAACAATCCATTGAAGGAATTCTGGATTTCCTCCATCAATTGGCAGTTCGATGATACAGGGACATTCATAGCTGTGGTTTGATNNGACGGTCTCGGTTAATTCNTCCATCAATTCATGCCTTGTTTTCGCAATCAATACANTTTCCTGNTCCTCCTGGACAGCGCCCTCCCAACGATAAAGGGACCGCATTCCATCCAAAATGTTGACACATGCAGCCAGATTCTTTTCCAATAGTACTTGTCCTAATTTTCTTGCTTCGTCAAGGGAGCCACAGGTCATGTAAACCCATGATAGTTTTTCATCCATGATACAAAGAGATTTAGGTTTTTTGTTTCATCTCTATCCTAATTTTTTCTTGGGACACAAAAACATCCATTGCTTAGAATTTGATGAGACTAACACAAAGAGTGAACCACCGCATGTTGAAGATGGAGCGTGTAATTCGAATAATGATCAGTTTCTAGGTCGATGACTGTTTGTGTTTTTCCAGAAGTTTGATGGATTGTCGGGCCAGGGCTTCAGCCCAGAGACGGTAGGCCAATGGAGCAGGATGAATCCCGTCTTCCAGGAAATACTCCCTGATGGTGGGAAAGTCTTCATCGAGAAGATGTACTTCCAAATTCGAATGGATAACCCGGTTCAGGCTTGATTGCAGAAGATATCTCCAAAAACCGAATGCCAGTCTCAAGGGATTTTGGATGGCAGGGAAATGCCCAACCGGTGGAACATGAGAAAAAATGATCAACGGATCCCGACTTTTTGTTTGAAGCAGGAACAGACAATGTTTCAACTGTTTCTCCCATTTCCAAAGACTGGTGAGTTTGAAGACATCNTTTCCACCGATAGCCACCATGATAATTTCAGCATCGAGGTGATCCTGATTCTTGATCAATTCATTCAATTGCTCAATCGTCAATCCGTTTTCAGCAAGAATTTTCCANTCGATGCTTCGGTCGGTCATTGCGTTCAACCTGGATGCCGTAAGCCCGGTAAGCGTTTCAGAATGTTTGGGTANGCCTACCCCGGCCATGGTGGATTCTCCCAGTCCGATTATTTTCAATCCCTGCTTTTGACCCGGACATAACCCTTCAGGAGGATCTTTGGGTGGAAGAAGTCTCATGACCTTCTTTCTGAGCCACATGCCNTGGAGATANAGAACGGGNAAGAAACAGCCAATCAGGAAATATCCTGTCAGGGAGATCAGATAGTGAAATGCGGCTGACAAAGTTGAATCTCTGAGCAGTGAANATGAAGTTAAATCATTGTGTGCAGGATTCCTTGAAAATCACCATTTATTGTAATTCTTGTCTGTGTTCCACAACTGCATTAAGTTCAGGATTAAAACGTGTTGATTATTGAAAATTCAAAAAATGTAATTTGAAGATTGGTTATGGCAGATGATCGGCAGACCTACAGCGGNTGGGTTAGANCCTGGGAATGCGACACAACGGAACATTTTACCGTGGCTTACTATTATCAGCGTTTTTCTCAGGCAACCCATCGNTTGCTGTTGGAAATGGGGTGGGATTACAAGGAGCAACGGTTTCCNGCNAGTACGGATTGTTATACCCGTTTTCTCCAAGAATTAAATCAAGGCGATTCTTTTGAAATTCGAAGCGGGGTGATTGAATCGGATTCCCAATCCATGAAGTTGGGACATAAACTGTTCAACTCTGAAACTGGAGAACTCTGTACAACGATGGAACAGGTGCTCAATGAAGGTCCCAGAACCAATATGAAATCCTTTGAAATAGATTGGGACGGTGAACCTCGTGAAGACCGGGGTGAACTACCTGCAGGAGCAAAGGAATTTTGTTCTGCCATGGATGTGGTCCGCCCTGAAGAAGTGGACTGGTCCGGACAACTCGATTTAAGCGGTTACATCCACAGGTTCTCTGCTGCCAATCAAAACATTCAAACCCGCTTTGGAATGTCCAGATCCTATGCGGATCAAAACAGGATCGGGTTTTCCACCTTTGAGTTCCAGCTTTCTTTTCCGGGAACGCATCTGAGAAGCGGTGAGGCTCAGCAGGTGTTTTCTTCGATTGCCCATGTCGGAAGAACNTCCATGCGAACGGTTCACAGGATGGAACGAAGCGGAGGTGAAACCGTTGCGTTACTGAGCATCATGGGGGTTCATTTGGATCTGGACCGTCGAAGACCCTGTCCTTTTCCCGAAGAACTGGTTTCCCGTGCGAAAGAAATCATGGGTGAATAANAANATGATGAATCCTTCAAATNGNTATNTTCTGGAAATTCTGAATCNNNACCAGATTTNTCCATGANCCAAAACAAGATGATTCACACAAGCGGAGATTTCAGTCNGGAGGAAGTGAGGCTGGCAAACCGCAATCCGGGAATGGCTCTTGAGTTGNTGGCCGAAGACATCACCCCGGTTGGAATGCATTACCAACTCAATCATTTTGATATTCCTTTGATCGATGAAAAAACATGGACTTTGGAAGTAAAAGGACTGGTAAGAAATACCCTGAAATTAAGTTTGGAAGCTTTAAAAGCNCTNCCGAAGCACGAAATGATCGTCACGCTGGAATGTGCAGGGAACGGTCGGGCAAATTACGAAAAAAGGAAGCAGAGCATGCCATGGTTCAATGAGGCCGTGGGGAATGCTCGTTGGTCGGGAGTCAGGCTGAAAGAGGTGCTCCGTGAATCAGGATGGGAAGACTCAGTTTCTGAGGTCGTCTTTACCGGGGCTGACCAGGGNTTGGATCATGGGATCATGCATTATTTTGCAAGGAGCCTTAAATTGGAAAAAGCTTTACATCCCGATACCCTTCTTGCCTATGAAATGAACGGACAAGCACTTCCAGTTCAGCATGGTTATCCCCTGAGATTGATTGTTCCTGGTTGGTANGGGGTGGCAAGTGTNAANTGGTTGAATTCAGTGGAGTTGATNGACCATCCTTTTGANGGTTACCANCAGGCNGTCAATTACCACTACCGGCAGAATNCTGATGANCCCGGAAAGCCTGTGGATGAAATGAAACTGAAATCATTGATCATTCCNCCNGGGATTCCCGACTGGTATACACGGAAGCGATTTCTCAATCAGGGGAAAGTACAATTGTCCGGAAGAGCCTGGTCCGGTCAGGGCAGGCTGGAAAAAGTAGAAATAGGAATTGACGGAATCTGGAAAGAGGCTTCTCTTGGCAAGGAACTTGGAACCTACGCATGGAGACAGTGGTTTTTTGAATGGGATGCTGAACCTGGAGAACACATCATTCAGTCACGNGCATTTGACCAAGATGGAAATTACCAACCGGATGAACCTGAATGGGATGAATCGGGATTCGGGAACAACATGCTCCACTCCATTCGGGTTCATGTTGATGATGGAGAATTTTAGATAATNTCACTTAAATCCTTTCCAATATTCTTCATCGAAGGAGGTCATTCATGAATCAGCACTTATTGAGTCAATCAGAAATCAACCATTATCACGATGAAGGATTTCTGATTCCCCAATTGACTCTGGAAGGATCTGAAATTGAAGAGTTGAAGCATGCTGTCGATAGAGTCCTTGAAGCCAATTCAGGGATTCGACCTGAGCAACTGATCAGTGTTCANATTGATCGACTGAATGATGAAGGAGTCCGGGGAGATCGGGCTTTTTTTGAATTGGCAAATCATCCCAAGATCCTTGACTGTGTGGAACAGTTGATTGGTCCTGATATCATCCTCTGGGGGTGTCAACTCTTCTGCAAACCTGGTGGNGACGGNATGGAGGTGCCGATGCATCAGGATGGGAACTACTGGCCGATTAGNCCCCTGGCAACCTGTACAGCCTGGGTGGCCATCGATGAAAGCAATATCGATAATGGATGCATGAAAGTTATTCCAGGATCCCATAAAGAATCAGTTTCTTTCAGGCATCGAAAGGATCAAAGGGAAAAATTGGTTTTGAACCAAATGGTTGATGATGAACGTGTCGACCTGGGAAAAAGCTGTTCCCTTGAACTCGATCCTGGTTCATTTTCACTTCATGATGTCCACCTGATTCATGGTTCTTCTCCCAACATTTCAGGGAAAAGAAGGGCCGGTGTCGCCATCCGTTACATGCCCGCCACGAGTCATTTCAATCGTGAGTTGAAAGAGACAGGAAAGGATTCAGGCTATCTGGTCAATTACTCGGAAAGACCGCTTTGGCTTCTGAGGGGAGAAGATAAAGCAGGAAATAATCTGGAAATAGGTCATTCCTGATCTGAGGTTCCACGTTATTCAAACTTTTTGGGCCAGGTATCAGAAATTTTGTATCCTCTGGGCCAAGGATCTGTCGGATCCAGGGTATGTTGGTGGGTCCCGGTAATCCAGGCCTGTCCACGAAGTGATGGAACGATCGCAGGTTTCCCGTTTTTCAGTTTGAGTTCCTTTTCAATTCTGCAGTGAAAGCGGGAATCGATGACCGATTCTCCGATAAAAGATTCTCCGGTTTTGAGTTCTCCTTTGGCGTGAAGCACCGCCATCCTTGCTGAACAACCTGTNCCACAAGGTGAACGGTCCAGTTTTCCGGGCTGGATGGAAACGGTGTTCCTGCCTACCAGAGCATCTTTTTCTTTTTTCAATGGCAGGGTAAACATACAGAAGGACAGGTGGTCCCAATCCTTTTGTTCAGGATGGGTGAAGCCCAGTTGATGATTCGCAGCAGCAGTAATTCTTGAGCCAAGTTCTGCCAAGTCCCTGGCTTCATCCGGAACGATATGGAATCCTAACTGAGTTGCATCAAGGATCACAAAACTATCTCCTCCATAGGCGGTGTCCACTTGAAGCGTCCCATAGCCTTCAATTTCCAAGGGTGCATCAAGGCGATCGACAAAAGAAGGCAGGTTGTGGGTTTCTACGGACATGACTTTTGGTCCTTTGCAAAGGGCTTTAACCCGCACCANTCCTCCCGGAGCTTCCAGAACCAGGTGAGTCTCGGGTTCGCGTATCGGNATGATCCCGGTTTCAAGNATTACAGTGCTGACACAAATGGAATTNGATCCTGACATCGGCGGAGTGTCTTCCGGTTCCATAATGATCCATCCAATATCAGCATCGGGATGAACAGGAGGGACCAGAAGATTCACATGCCGAAATACGCCTCCCCGCGGTTCATGGAGCATGAAACTTCTTAGTTCCTGATCTTCTGCAATCCAACGCGATTGTTCCCAGATGCTCTTGCCAGGCGGAGGAGTTACCCCTCCGACGATAACATCTCCAACTTCTCCTTCTGCATGACAACTGACGCTATGAATAACTCGACTGGTTTGCATGAAATTCCCTGATCTTGAATAGGAGTTTTATTCAACTTCCTGCCATAGGAACCGATTGAGGTCAATACGCCCTTTGTGATCGAAGTCAATGCCTTCTTCTTCCAAAAGGATTCTTTGTCTTGGGTCTGGAGAACCATGACTTCGAAGACTGATGCATCCCTGACGGTTGACGACCCTTTGCCAAGGAATCCCCTGTTTGGGCGGGGAGGATGCCATTGCATAACCGACCTGGCGCGCAGAACACCCCACAATGCGTCCAATCGTACCATAAGTTGTGACCTTACCTTCTGGAATCAGGCGGACCACTTCATAAATCTGCTGGTAGATTCCTGATTTTTCTTTCATCCCAATCCATATTTTAACCCANNTCANAAACCACGAGGGAGTTTGAAAACTAGAATACCNAAGCCGTCGATCTCAAGCAATGGATGATTTTCGATTCAGTCCGATCACAAGCAATGAAAAATTCAATGAATTCTTANGNAAGNAAGTTCAAACTTAGAACTTTGATTTTTGGTGAAATCAGGATATGTTCAGAAAAAACAAAAAGGAAAAACATGGAATNACGTTNAGGACGGTGTCTTTGTGGTGACATCACCTACAGTGTCGAAGGAACACCCGCGAGACAGGGACATTGTCATTGTCTTGACTGCAAAAAGGCACTTGGTGCCAGTTTTGCGACCATCGCTTTTTTTAAAGAAGAACAATTCACTCTGCATTCTGGGAGTCCCCAGGCTTTCCAGCATCAGTCCGAAAGCGGGAATACCATGACCAAGGAGTTTTGTCCTAAATGCGGTTCAACCGTATTTGGCAGTAACTCTGGTCGGCCAGGTATTAAGTCCGTATACATAGGAAGTTTGGAGGATGCGAGTTTTGTCGAACCAAATTTCAACGTCTGGACATGTCGTCAACTTCCCTACACTTTGATTGATGAGTCCTTGAATAATTTTCCGAAAGGACCCCAGTAAATGTANGNGGTNTTGGNATCCAATTTAGGATTCCATAGAAAGGCGACCTCAACAAAGGATCACAGATGAAATGGATTTCTCTGTTATTGCTAATATTATTTTCCGGGACACTCTTGGCAATTCCGCCCATGCCGGAATGGATTCAACCTGATCAAGAGAAAAAGAAAACTTCGGGGTCTTCCACGGTCAGTTCCAGGACCTTTGTCATCAAACTGGAAGAACAAAACACCATCATCGACCAGCAACCAGTTGATTGGGATTACAAACCCAGTTGTGCATCTTTTTTAAAATGTAAATTTGCTGACGGTAAGGATTATGACTATTGGCCCGAATCCTATGTCAGAAAATCCCATCAAAGACTCAACCTCCTGGTGGAAAGGGAAAAACGGATTGGAATTCGGGAAAATGTGAGAAAAGCCTGGCTGCTCAAGAAACGTTGAATCCCTAGAATTTCGATTTTGAATTGTTCAAATTTATTGATTTAAACAAAAAATCAGGAAAGCTGATTGGTTCAATTTTTCTGGGATTTCTTTTTTTTCTCCAAAACCTTCGTTTTCAATTCCCCATCCTCAAGCCTGATTTCAACGGCTTCTCCGGTTTCCACATCTTCAATGGATTTAAGCAGACTTCCGTCTTCTTTTTGATTTAGGCTGAATCCGCGGTGGAGAACAGCTAAGGGACTGAGAGATTCAAGCAGGGAAGCCTGAGAATGNAAGATTTCTCTNCGGTGTTGAATCAGATTTTCAATCGAGGCTGGCAGTCTGGAACTGAGTAGTTCAATGTTTTTTTGGTGCATCCCCAATAATTTTTGAGGATTGAGTAAACGAAGTCTTTGGTGCATTAAAAGGCTGTGGTTATGCTTTTGATTCATCGAACTACGAAAACGCTCTTTAAGCAGTTGAGAAAGATTATC